>Ga0307982_1000474_pt1 | contig 31843 bp, 19 predicted proteins | sample OrgLakmetagen989_FD_201847 | JGI IMG/M metagenome (GOLD analysis project Ga0307982, IMG submission 201847) | Saline water microbial communities from Organic Lake, Antarctica - #989 | ecosystem: Environmental > Aquatic > Non-marine Saline and Alkaline > Saline | place: Antarctica: Organic Lake...
ATTCAATGCATCTGGAGCCGTCAGCAAGATTCCGTACACGGACGCGCCGTTGCCCAAAGCTGGTGCAGTGCGCTACCCAACCACAGAATACGCTGGCATGGTGCTGGTGTTTTATGATGCAGACCAAGTGAAGTACAATGACCTCAGCAAGCATTCTGGGCAGAATGCGTGCAAGGAGGGCGCATACGCTCCCAAGTACTACCCACCTGCGATGCCGGCTTTGGACAACGGGGCCATGACGCTACGTGGCAGCTTCAAGGCACGCGTAGTGAACATGCCCTTGATTGAGTTCGTGCTCAATGCTGTTGACCAGGCGCACTTTGCTTGCTTGCATTCCGAAATGATGATCCCGTGGACGCCATGGGTAATCCCCCCCCCCTTCAACCTCATCACGATCGACCACGAAAGCGGCTGGCATTGCGGCGCAGACGTGGGTGAAGCTGGTCACTTGTCACATTTCACTGACAGGGCGTACCTCAAGTGGCTGGGGAAGCGCCTGCCGTATGCGTGGGCCCAGGCTGTTGTGGACACCACTATCATTGGCCCAGGTGGATTGGTGCGCTTTGAGTTCAGCATCCCAGAGCTGGGCAAAATTGTAAGTGGTGCATCATCCAATGTACATTGTAGGCCTCTTGAAGCGTTGTATTCCCCGCAGGTTCTGTTTGAGACACACACGCCCCTGGCACACATGAAGCTGCGAACCGAGTTTCGCTACTTTGCTGAACCAGCCGTGCCTGACATGCTGGTGGCATACGTGGTGGGCAACTGGTATTCACAGTGGCACCAAGACGTAAGTGACATGATGTGCATGCTGTTGTCTCCACGTTACATTTCCTCACAATTGTGCAGCTGACCATCTGGGAGAACAAGCGCTACCTGGAGAAGCCCCTGCTGGTGAAGGGAGATGGACCGTTTATGAAATTACGCCGCTGGTACAAACAATTCTATCCAAAATCCCAGCCTGCCATCAAGCTGGGCAATGAAAGCGGATCTGCTGCGACCCCCACGCCTGCCCCCAAGGCCGTTGCTGGTGTTGCAGACATGTTCTGAAACATGTTCTGATGCTGCCTCTGCCGGGAGAACAACAAATGCACCACTGACTTGAACTTGAACTAATCACCTTGCTGTCTGAAGACACTCCAGTCTTGCGACATCTAGTCGCCCTTCTGTGTTTGCTGCTGCAGTGCACCCAGCAGTCTAGCACTGTTTCCCTCAAGGCCCCCCCCAAAGGAGGCACCTGCAGGGGCAAAGACAGGCACAGAGCCATCCCCGAGGCCGCTCTGTGCAGCAGCAAGTGTCTGTTGGTATTCGTATGCCGACAGCCCTGTCTGCTTCACCTCTGCCATGGCAGCCAGCAAGTCTGCAGTCACGATCGGCCGCATGTGCACCGTGTTTGCGGCGTGGGCCTGGGCAGCCTCCAAGGCCGACTCACGCCATGCACGGGCCTCTGTCTCACTTATGGGGGCTGCACCAGCTGCTGCTGTCGTCGCGCTCCCGCTGGATGCATCCCCAGGGTGGGTGGGTGAGGGGGGGGCGTCGCTGGGGGTGGAGGGGGGGGCCATCCCGCACTCCCAGTCTGATCGCTCCTGCATCTTCCGGGCAAACTCAGCCTCCACTTCTTCCCGTGCAGCCCGCACAGCAGCTCGTTCAGCAATGCTGGCCTCCCGAATGGGGCGCAGGGCCGCCGCACGGCAGAGCTCCTTGAGGTCGCTGCCGCTGTACTGGTGGGTGGCATCTGCCACTGCAGTGAGGTTCAACTGGGCGGGGCCAGGGCCAGCTGGGGCGACGCCCTCACCCTTGAGGAGCACCTGCAGGATCTTGCACCGCCCCACCGCGCTGGGGAGGCCCACTTGGATCTGCCTGGGCATGCGCCGGAGGATGGCCGTGTCCAGTGCGTGGGGCCTGTTGGTGGCGCCAATCACAAGCACCCAGGCTTTCTCGGCGTCTTCACCCTGGTGGGCAGTGGCCCTTGATGAAGATGTTGCTATGCCATCCCACAGCGCCATGAATAGCGTCTTCACCTTGTCGGTAACGGCTGGGTCATTGCTGCCCTCAGAGCGACGCGACAGGAACCCATCCATTTCATCCACGAAAATGATGCAAGGGGACAGCTTGTTCGCCAAAGAAAACACGGCTTGCACCATTTTTTCACTGTCTCCCACATACTTTGACATAATTGTCGCAAGGTTGACGTTGATGAAAGAAGCACCACACTCCTTCGCAATGGCCTTGGCCAGAAGAGTTTTCCCCGTGCCGGGAGGACCGTATAAAAGGACACCAGTCGGCCGGTTGGCCAACTTGCTTTGTGAGAACAAATGTGGCTTCGTCAAAGGAAGAATCACTAGGTCCTCCACGCGCTCAATCTGCAGGCACGAGCTTTGTGGCGGAGAAGATTTCTTGGCGGATTTTGATATGTACATACAATGTCTTCCAATCCTCCGATGTCTCCAAAGCCTTCCTCGATCTGATGCGGCAGAATAATATCTTTTCGAATAGCTCTCTCGTATTCATCCAACTGTAGCAGCGCGAGGCGCCCTGAGCGCCCAGCAGAGCCTTGCCTCATGGGCGAAGCCGTTGGGCGCTCTTTCTGCTCTTCCTTTCCTGGCCGTGAGAAATACGCCGCCATCAGCGCCGCTCCGACCACACCAACAACAGCTCCGGCAGCTGGAGTGGGGTTATCCGACACCCACTTCATAACCCGACTGCTGGTACTTGTCAGCCATGATTTGGTGTTGCCTAGCCCATTGGCCATCTCGCTTACGTCTCGAAGCGGCACACGAGCAGCGCTGCCGTTTGCAGCGTCGGGCAACGAACCAGCAGACATCTTTGACCCTTTCTGGGAATTTCAATTTGGGGACCACAGAAGATAAATACAAAATAGCTCTGAATTTCATGTGATTTTTGAAGCTGGTACGACCTTGCGAGCAACGCCGCCCATCCGCACTTTGCACCCCTATGTACCCCCCCGCTCCCCACGACCAGCCAGACCAACACGGCATACAGCCAGCACACATATCCAGCTGCTCCCAGTGCAAATGGGTGGGTATCATCGATGGAAGCCGCCCTGGCCAGCTGGGCACTGCATTGCCCCCCTTGCTGTGCCTGCCTGCTGCTTTGTAGCTAGCCCCCCCGCAGCTAGCCCCCCCGCAGCTAGCCCCCCCGCAGCTCACTGCCTGCAAAATGGCTGTCTTCCTGCTTGACCTTACCCTGCCCCCCAATTTGAGCTCGCAGCTTAGTGCAGCATGCCTTGGCAGCTGTAGATGCGCGAGCAATGCGCTGGGCCGAACAGCACAGCAACAGCACTGGGCGAAGGCAAGCGGCCAGGGCTACAGCCAGCTGCAGCACATGCACGCAACTCGCAGCGGCGTTGCCGATGCAAGACGCCAGCACCCATGGCACATGTCGCAGCCGCTGCCGCAACAACTGCCAGTTCGCGGCAGGAGACGAGCCCCGAGGGGCGGTGAACTTGCACTGTGGAATACCGTACAGCTGCCCCTGTAGCACAGGCACTGGCGCACTGGGCTTATGCATGGGCTGCCTGAGCATGTAGGGGTACTTTCTCCACCCCAGTGCCTCGTTCGTTGTGACCCCCCTCCCAATTAGGCGCAGGTGCTGGGTGCACAGGAGGGCTCCAAAGGCAGTCATCCAAGCCGGCTGCATGAGTGCAACCAGCACTGCCCACCAGAACGAGGGGCATGCATCGTCACATGTGACCAAGTGTGCTGTGTATAGCAGCAGCCACATCACCCCTGTGCATGTTCCAATCGCCACAAATAGCAGGTACAGGGGGTAGTTCTGCTGCCCCACTGCATTGGCTGTCCAGGGGCACCAGTGGTCAAACAGGGCCACACAGACACCGGAGTACACGTCGTGCTTACTGCCCTGTGCACGCATGATGCGGCACGTGGCGCAATACTCCGCTGCCCCCCCCTGGCCCTGCTGCACGTCTGCCACATACCCAGCCCTCAGCGCCCCAGCGATGCTGGCAAGCGCCTGTGCACCATCCGTGTTCAACGCAGCACGTTGTGCAGCACCCCTTGTTGCACTCGGCGTTTCGTCTCCCGGGAGAGCGGTCTGCTGGGCCCATTGCCCGAACCATGCCATGACTAGCAGCTTGGTGCTTCCAGGCTCCACCAGGTTGCCGGGGTCACTAAACAGCACCAACAGGTACAGCACCCACGCAATGCTCCACAAACTGGTGAATGTCCAATCCATGACTGAGCCTGCTGTGAGCCAGGGCTGCACTTCGCTGGAGTAGTCTCCCCACAGCAAGCAGCTGAACACGGGCCACAGCAGCCCAGCCCCATACACGTTCAGCCAATCCACAGCCAAGAACAGGAACAACAGTAACGTGTGAAGCGGCTTGGAGCAGCAGAATAATCCCACTGCGCGCAGCTTCTTCTCCTGGGCAGAAGTGGCTGAGTCTGACTGGGCCTGGCAGCCAAGCAGCAGCGCCGCCAGCCCGGACTGCTGGCCACTGGGCTGCACACTGGCGCCTCGTAGATCACTTGCAGCAGCCATAGCGGCACCCCAGCTATGTGTGCCTGCTGCTGCCACTGGCAGAAGCGCAGCAGCAGCCTTCAGACGGAGCGAGGCAGCCAGGAATTGAAGCCGCAGAGAGGTTTTCAAGCTGCTGCGCGCCAGCGAGGATGCTAGCTGCACAGCAGCGAGTGCTGACGGCGCGTCACTGGGGCGGCTGGCTATTGTGGGCGGAAACGCAGCTGCCAGCCTGAGTGCTGCCTGGCACTCCCCCCGCCTGAGCGCCACGTGGATGGGAAGTTGCCCGGCGCTGTCGGGGCGCGAGGCGTCTGCGCCCTGCTGCAGCAGCCACTGAAACATGACAAGCTGTGGTGGACTGATGTCTGGGCTGTAGTAGTTCCACTGCGCCTTCAGCGGCTGTGGGGCTGAGTTTGAAGGAGCCACTGAGCCGCGCCCCAGCAACGCCAAATGCAAAGGGGTGCGCCCAGCCGAGTCACAAGCATTCAGGGCATCCAAGATACCAGCCTCCAAGGAATGCGTTGAAGCCATCTGCTCGCCTGATGCTGCTTGTGCTGAGTGGCAAGCAAGCCGATGAACAATTGCAGCGCGGCCCCAGGCTGCAGCCACATGCAGTGCACTCTGCCCGGCTGCATTCAGCTTTGTACCGGATGCACCTGCAGTGAGCAGCAAATTGACGCAGCTAAGAGCACTGATGCTTGCATCCAGTGTGTCGGGATTTGCTAGCTGTACAAAGGACGGCCCCAGCACGGCTGCGTGCAGTGGCGACGAAGAGCTGCCGTTGAGACCGCTGGCAAGCAGCGGGGCAGTCTGAAGGATTGCGCGAACAGCCGCTACGTTTCCAGCATGGCTAGCTAAATGCAAAATGTTGTTGCCTTGTTCATCTTTCCATTCCTGTGCACTTGCATCCCGTCGCAGCAAGCTCTGCAATTGGTCAGCGGCAGCCGGCGTGCGAGCCAAGCGACCCAAGTCTTGCATCATGCCTCGAGGTGAGACGAGGACGTCGCAGTACGCGCAAGTCTTTGCTTCAATGATCAGCATTCGGTCATGTCAGTTTCTTTATCATTTATTTGTACCCCACTCTGCTTGTGATCAGTTGGCTCCCAATCTCAGGCCCCCTTCACCGACAGACAAGTTTACGCTGAAACGTAGGGTATCATTTCTGGGCCAGAGCAGAGTCAAAGACGCTGCTATCTTCACCCGAAAAACCATTAAGCGAGTCAAATGAGCCCCCGCCAAGGCCGAACCCGCCAAAGCCGCTGCCCCCCAGAGACGAGGTGCTGCCGGGGAGCCCCCCCGAGAAGCCCCGCTGGTGGTCGCTACCGCCAGTCTGCTGCAGCTCCTGCAGCGCTGAGGGCACAGAAAAGTTGGCCATGGGTCCATCCAGTGACAGGCCATCTGCGTGGGAGTGCAGGCCGCCCCCCCCCCGAGCGCGGCTGCCAGCACTGCCAGGCACTGCACCAGACGGGGCTGCGCCTGCACTACCGGAGGACTCCCTGGAGTGAGACTCCTGCAGTGGAGGCGGCAGGGAGGGTGGAGCACTGTGCAGCCCACCCCTCTCTTCGCCGATCCTGACGCTGTCCCCAGCGTCAATGTCCAGGCCCAGGGACGCGGCGTAGGCGCTGGAGACACGCAGCCCCCCGCTGCGCGCAGAGCGCCCTGCCCGCTGTACAGAGTCCTCAAGTGCAGTGCCAAATGCTGCAGCCAGTGGAGACAGCTCTGTCGCAGTGCTGGGGGTGTCGTCGCTTGTGTCAGGGGGGGGTGGGCTGCTAGCTGCGGCTGCCGCAGCTGGAAGCTCAGCAGTCTGCTTGGCGGCAGCCGCTGCAGCATCTTTGGCCTTGGCGGCCTTTTTGGCTTTTCTTGAGCGCTTCGAGGTGCTGACAGGCCCTACCTGCGGTGTTTCGACCTTCGGGCTGGCTGCCACCGCGGCAGGCGCTGCTGCTGGAGGGGTGGGTCTTGCAGCTGCAGCCCCCCCCTTGGTAGCCAGCGCAGCGTTGTGCTCCACCGGCTCAGCATTTGCTGCAAAGTACATGGCTGCTGTGCTTCCCAGCTGCTCCTGCTGCTCCAGGCACTTGGGGCATTGGCAGGAGGTGGCTGCTGGTGCTGCGTCGGCCTGCTGTGCTGGGGGAGCCTTAAACACCTTGGCTGACTTGGGGAGCGCCTTGAGGGTGCTGGGCACCTCCTCCAGGGTGCTCCATGTGCTGCGCTGCGCCAGGGCGTCGTCAAACACGCCTGGACGTCGGAAGTCAGCACACAGCTCCGAGCCGTTGTCCAGTTGGAACACAGCCTCCACCACTCGCTCACCGTTGATGGAGCGCCTGGGACGCAAGATGCCGCCTGCGAGCAGGTGCGCCCGGATGGCCTCCTTGTACCGTGATTGCTGCTGCGCCACAATGCTTGTGAGGGTTTGCCGGGGCTGCTTCCACCGCATGAGGTCGGCTTGGGGGACGCACACCATGAGGGAGGTGAGGTTGAACTGCACCGTGGTCTCGTTGGCGTGGATCCACGCCCCCATGGTCTGCGTGCTGTTAATGACCAGCGTCTCCTGCTGCTTGTCCTTGAGGGTTTGGATCACCCGCCCCTCCACATCCCGCTGCACGTGCAGGCCGAAGTCGTGGGTGTCCACCAGGAAGAACTCCTCGTCCTCTCCCTCCCCTGGGGGCGCCTTGTTGGGGTCACCCGCCTCCAAGCGCTCTGCAGCAGGCGGGCAATTCACTACGCTGACACACACATCGCCATTGGCAGTTGATGCAAAGGGAGTCACTTTGTCGGGCCGCCACCTAGAGAAGAGATAACACCGCATGGAGAGGGTGCAGGGGTCCGGCCAAATGCGCGCGTTGGACATTTCCTCAACATCCAGCAGCGCTTCCTGTACAGTCATCTCAGTGAGTGGCCTTGACTGCCTTGTCACTCTTCGCCATCGCTTGGCATGTAGCTGTACAGTGTCTGAGGCAAGGAAGCTAGTCGCGTCAGCTTGACTGATTGCCCCATCTTTCACTCGTTGGTGAATCGCTTCTTCAGCATTATTGCTCATACTGATTGCGACACGTTCTACCTCCCACATTGTTGGAGACTTGTGAAAGCCATGGTTGAATTCACAAAGCAATCTGCGAATGAACTGGTGATTCATTTTCCGCAACCGTGTCACTCGAGCGAGCAATATCAACACCCTGCATGAGGTTCAGCAATGCCGCACCTGTACTCAAACTCATCTGCAAAGGAAGAGCGCTTTTCAGCTAGCTTTCTTCGCAATCGGCTCTTGATGAGGCTGCTGCGACCCGCCATGCGGCGAAGCGCTGAGCTCAGCGAAGTGAGCTCCTGTGCTAGATATGCCTTTCTATCGAAAGTCACGACTGTGATGAGGTAGATTTGATGTATAAATCATGTTTATTTGATTTCTTTCAAGTACATGCCTAAGATACATGAGATACAGCAGGCCTGGTCTCAAAATGTTTACTTGAAATCGGGACCCTCCCAAAAAACTTGGGCTGAGAAGTGATGGCACCAAGCCGTAGATGCTGCAGAGTGAGTCAAGTGCCATTGTCCAAAATTGCTCTTGGGTTGCCCGGCCCTGCTCTAGCCTGTACAATGCTGTGGCCGGCCCTGGTCCGGCTGCTCGACAAAGCGCCGAGCACACCGTTCGCTGGCCATAGCAGTGGACGCACCCCCACCCCTTCGCCGCCATACCCAGCTGCTGACCACACGTCCACCTAGCATTCTCGTGAAATGTGTTTCATCCAAGCGCCATCCAGCTGTTAGCCTGTCTTGCTGCCTCAGGTGTCTCGCCTTGCCTGCTTGGCAGCAGGAGCCCCCCCCTCCCCCTCCGCCTCCCCCCCCTGCATCAAGTGCGCCATGGGATCGTCGAACGTGGACCTGGCCACACGCTTGCCGTCCCGAGGCTTGGGTGCCCACCGGTCGCTCTGCTGTTTCACAGCGGCAGACGCCTCCGCAACAGCAGCTGCAGCCGCAGCGGCAGCCTCGGAGTTTGTGGCCCTGCTACCGGTGCCGTTGTACCCCCGGGAGCGATCTAATTCAGAGAGACCGCTGGCTGTGACTCGTCCCTTGCTGGACTTTTGAATGCTGACAGCCCCCCCAGACCCTGGCTCGCTCCCCCCCTCCACTTTCAGCGATGCCGCCGTGATGGCGGCAGCTGCTTCAGCTGGGGTCAATGCGCTGTGCAAATGGTCGCTGACCACAGCACCTTCTGCAATGGCCTCTGCTCGCTGCTCGGCAAGCGACTTAGTGCCGTCGGCGGCGGCGGCAGCTGCTGCTCGTTCCCGCCGTAGCTTTTGGTCAGCCCACACTGCCTTGCCGACATCACCCGTGCACAAAGCTCCCCGTGTGGTGCCATAGCAGCACGCATACCCCCACTCCCTCTCGTGTTTATCGTACCAACTCCCCCACACGGTGCTGTGCCCGTGGGTGAGGATGCCCTCCTGCCACTTGCTGCTGGGGATCCCCCCTTGTGCAGTGGCGCCCGCCACTCGGCCATCGGTGGTGTACTCCTTGTAGTCCTCGCTCTGTCCCAGCAGCAGTGACTGGGGCACTGCGCCGCTGCTGTGCTGCTCCCCTCCGTACTTTGCCCGCAGAGCGGCAGCCTTGCGCTTGGCCACCTCTGACGTCTTGCTGGCGTGGTTGCGCTGCATAAGGGCCACCTGTGTCGGGTTGGCTTGCAGGTTCACGTCGTGCCCCCTGTCAGCAGCGCTCCAGGCAAATACCTGGGACTTCAGCATGTCCCCTGTGTCGCCAGTCATGCGCAGGGCGTTGTCGCCAGCATACATTTTATCAGAGGCAGGCACGTGAGGTAAAGGGTCTGCACGCATGGATCTGGTTTTGGCATCATAAAATGCACTGTCTTCGTTCAGGTTCAACAAGTACTTGGCAGTGTCCTCCCGGATGCGCAAATTCCGCACACTCATTTTGTTTTTGGTACCGAACTGAGCGACCCCCGTGTTAGCCGCCATATGAGAGTCTGACTCTCGGACATCAGCATCAGCATCTTCGTCGCTTGAGTCTGAAGAATCGCTGCTCTCCACGTACTCCTTGCCCTCGGCCTCAGCTTTGCGCATCTGTGCGAGGCGACGAGCCCGTCGCTTTCGCTGCTTCTCCTTCAGTTCTTCGGCCCGAACAGTCTCCCTGGCCGCCTCTTCACGAGCATGCCGCTGAATTACAAGCTTGTAGGAATCAGGGTCCCAGTTCTTGTACGGATCGCGCTTCTTTGCATATGCAGACTCCTCTCTGGCAGGAGCAGCAGGAGCCTGCGCCCCTGCCTCGGCCTCTGCACCTTTGTTCACCCATCCCCACCGACCTGCATCCTTCTTTAGAAAGTCTGGTAGATGTGGGTTTACCAGGTTTCCTTCTGCATCTTTCTCTGCAGGAGCTGCGGGTGCTTTGGTGGATTCAGCCATCGGCACCCAGATTGACAGCGCTTTCTCGCAGGGCGATCGGAACTTCCTCAGCCCTAGCCGATTACACACACCTACGCAAGACAGCAGACAATCCCACAGTCAAGAATCTATTGCTGGAGGTTTTAGCTGGGTGGTGCAGCTTGGCAGCTTCGTGGGCAAATGGGTTGCCCCCCCCCTACATAGGCAACAGACTGCCTGCGGGCAGCTTGCCCTACCTGTGAGTATGGTGCGAATATGTGTACTCTAGTACTGCTTGTTGTACTGCTCGAAGCCCTGCGGCCAGTCGTAGTGCTCCACAGCGCACTGCGCAAGCTCCACAGGCCAGCGAGGGGAGGCCGGCATCAACCCCGTGAGCACTTCGTAGTCAATGGTGCCCACGGCCCTGGCGGCATCTGCTGGGGAGATCTCCACGCGGGCATCAGTGTCCACTGACCCGTCGGCCAGCACTGCTGCCTGGCTGTGCGCAGGCTGACTGCCCAGCATGAGCACCACATCCCCCACATTCACAGGCACGCCTGCGTCCAGCACCTGCTGCACCCCCACCACCAGCTTCTCCATGCTCACGCGCCCGCGAATGGGGCACTTGAAGCCGTGCAGCAACACAAAGCCCTGGTTCTCTGGGCCGCGGCGCAGGCCGTTGGAGTAACCCACAGGCAGCGTCGCCACAGCCTCGTGTGCAGTGGTGCGATAGGTGTTCCCGTACCCAATCGCATGCCCTGGTGGGAGCGTCTTCACTTGTGCCACTTGGGTGCTCCATGTCAACGCATACCCCATTCCAGGTGGAAGGGGGGTCAAACCTGAGGCAACACCCCCATACAGTGCGATGCCTGTGCGGGCAATTGCACCACACAGGTGCTTGTGGCGGACTAAAGCAGCAGAATTGCATGTGTGCACCTTCACTGTGCTCGGGAACACCCCAGCGACTGCAGCTGTGAAGGCCTCATGCTGCTGCGTGGTCCAGGCTTCGTCGTCATCTGCCCGGCTGAAGTGCGTGTACACGCCCTGCACGCGCAAGACATCGCCTGCAGCCAGAAGGGTTGACGCCAAACCGGGCAGCTGCTCAATGGGGCTGCCCAGACGGCCCATACCGGAGTCAACCTTCACATGCACGCTCAGGGCCTGCGAGCTTGCTGCGCGCAGGCTATCAATTGTGGCGCTTGCAGACTCCTCGGCAAACAGTGTCAGGGAAATGTTCAGCTTGGCAGCTAAGGCAGCTTGCTGTGGTGGCGTGTAAGACATGACGAGAATTGGTTGGGTTATGCCAGCGCGGCGAAGGTCCACGGCCTCACGCAACGCAGCGACCATGAACATCCGCGCACCTGCTGCTTGCAACACAGTGGCAGTGGCAACTGCTCCATGGCCGTATGCTTCTGCCTTCAGTGTTGGTGCTACCAGCACGTCTGGCCCAGCGTGGGCCTGAAGCGCCTTCCAATTCTGCACGAGTTGGGTCATATTCACATGCAGCTGTGTTGGGGCTGGGACGCAAGAAACAAGTTGATCTGCAAGCGCCACCGAGAAATCGTGATACTTTGCGAGGATTTTTTCAGTCGGGGATACTGTCACGTAGTCGTGTCGAGCTGCGAAAGGAAGCATGGCGGGGACAGCTTCAAAACAATTCTGCTGCGGGCCATTCACCAGGGTCTCTCTTACCTGCTGACAAGCCTGCAGCAAGCGCCAGCAGCAAAAATTTTGCCTGAATTGACTTCATGCTTTAATCAGTGCTGGCTAACACAGGGTATGCACGCTTCAGGTGGCTCTGTGGAGCTACAGTGGAGACTACTGCACGATGGGAGCAGAACCAGCAAAAGAAGGCCAAAGGCAACGTGCTGATACGACCAGGCCCGTGAAAGGCTTATGTTTATGCTACACAGCAGTTTCACGAAGTTGTAATTGTTTGACTTACTCCGCAGCTGGCAGCAAGTGCCTGCAAGGCGAAGGTGGGTTGTGGGGGGCGTGTCGAAAATGATGCATGTTCGCGTTTGGTTTGAGGCAAAGGACCATTCAATACAGACATAGACTGGGGTATCAACAGTGGTTCGCCTCCAGGCACTGCGAACCTACTCAGCGCAGCGAAACACCATGAACGTACCTGTGTGCTGTGTGGCATACTAGTACTGAGCTGTGGTGACTTGTCGCGCAAACTGGTGCTCACGCACATGCACAAAAACACACACATACGCACACACACGTATACACGAGGAGAATCGACCAGCTGTCCAAGTGGTCCCTGCTCGCAGGGGGTTGCACGGGGGGTGCTCTCGCAGCTTGACACTGTGCAGAGACGCCTGGCATCGAACAGTGGTGGAGACAATGCCAAAATCAAGAAAACAATGCAATAGCTTCCTTATATGCAACAGCTGACTTCGTAGTACCATGGCTTCAGGAGGGGGGCTGTTTCAGCCTGTTGGCCAAGTTCGCTTCACAAATGTGGCCATCGTGAAGTACAAGAAACAAGGCAAGCGATTTGAGGTCACTTGCTACAGAAATAAAGTGGTGAACTGGCGCAACAAAGTCGAGACTGATGTTGACGAAGTGTTGCAAGCCCCTTACGTTTTTACCAACGCATCGAAGGTGAGGGGTGCGGATTTTGGCTGTCGACATTTCGCCGAGGGACATTCTTCGCAGGGAGTCCAAGCCAAGACTAAAGACTTGAAGGCTGTTTTTGGAACTGAAGACCACCTCCAATGCTGCCTATTTATCCTGGAAAAAGGCGAGCTTCAAGTGTCTGACAAAGAGCGTGAGGTGCAGTTGGACAGGTATGTGTTGGTTCCGTGCGTGTGTCATCTGCTCCCCACCACCTTCGTTGTGCACAGCATGTTCCGGGATGTGGCAACGATCATTGCAGATAAATGTATCAACCCCGACACAGGCATTCCACACCCAGTGAGTGCAACACATCTTGCTGCCCCAAGCCCTGCACCGCCTCACGACTTCTCTGCACGCTGCAGGTGTCTGTCATTGAGGCAGCCATGAAGGAGCTGCACTTCTCAGTGAACCCCAAAGTAGCCACCAAGCGCCAGGCTTTAGAGATGATTCCTCGCCTGCAGGAGCTTATTCCCCTGCAACGCAAGCACATGCGGCTACGGGCCCGGGTGCCCGTGCTGGCAGCCGCCGAGCTCCTGCAGCTGCTGCCAGAGGACGCCAAGGTGGAAAGTGAAGCACCCACTGACATTCACCGCCCTACTGGCATGCCATGGGCAGCAGCAGTTGCCTCTGGCAGCGCTAGCGAAGCCTCAGCCCACGCACTGAAAACAACCGGCAAGACCATTGAATTCACAGCCGAGCCGGACCAGCTACGCCGCCTGCGCACGTGGGCTGAGGCACTGGATGCCTACAAGCTGAACGACATTGCCATGGGGGAATACACGGCTGAAGATGACGAGGCGTTGCAGGCAGATGCAGCATCTGAGAGCAGCAAAGCACAGCCCACCAAAAAGGAGAAGAAGGCAAAGAAGAGCAAGAAGGCTGCTGTGTACGAACCCAGTGCCATCCAAGCTGCAGACGCCGCTGATGTGCCGGAGGAGGTGCGTCAGCAGTGGTTTCCTGCATCTGTAGATGTGCTGGCAATGGTGGTGGAGAGTGCAGCTGCTGCTGCCGGCGGCGCCACCACTGCCCTGGGAGACAGAGATATCATGTCCCTGGGCACAATCCGCGTGGATGGAGGCGCCGCCTCTGGCATGGACAGTATTGCGGGGGCAGTGGCCAGCTCTGGGGGCCAAGTGGTCTCCCAGGCTGCCCCAATCCAGCCTGTGGTGAAGGCTAGCGGTGGCGCTGTGCTGGTCTGCCGCAAGTGCGCGGGCGCGGAGTTTGCCACACGTGATGAGTACCGTGCCCATTTCCGCAGCCAGTGGCACACGTTGAACTTGAAGCGGGCACTGATGTCCCTGCCCGCCATTGACGAGCAGGGCATGGCGGCGCTGGGGGAGGAGGACGTGCAGCGCCTGCTCAAGGAGGCCACACCCCAGTGACGGGTGTGACGGGCGTCTTACCAGTGTGCGGCATGTGCGAGCGGCATCTACCGTGTGCTCAATCGTGTGCATTGTGTCTTTGCTGCTTGCTACGAGCGCGTGCCCTGTGCTGCTGCTGCTGCTGCTGCTTTAGAGAGGGATGTTGCCGTGCTTCTTGTTGAATGTGACTGGCTCCTTGGTCTTGAGCAGCTCCAGGTCCTCGATCAGCCGCTGGCGGGTCATGCCGGGGTCCATGATGTCATCAATGAATCCTCGCTCAGCTGCCCGCAAGGGGTTGGCAAAGGTCTCCTGGTACTCCTGTGTGCGCTCCTCCACCTTTTGGCCGCGGAAGATGATCTCCACGGCACCCTTGGCACCCATGACGGCCACCTGCCCAGTGGGCCACGCGTAGTTGTAGTCGCCCCGCAGGTGCTTGGAGGACATGACGTCATATGCCCCACCGTACGCCTTGCGGGTGATGACGGTGAGCTTGGGCACACTTGCCTCGGCGTATGCGTACAGCAGCTTGGCGCCGTGGCGGATGATGCCGCCGTACTCCTGGGCTGTGCCAGGCAGGAACCCAGGCACATCCACGAAAGTCACCAGGGGGATGTTAAATGCGTCGCAGAACCGCACGAAGCGAGCAGCCTTCACGCTGGAGTTGATGTCCAGGCAGCCCGCCAGCTCCAGGGGCTGGTTGCCCACAATGCCCACCGTGGAGCCGTTCAGGCGCCCGAAGCCAACGATGATGTTCTTGGCGTAGTCAGGCATGATTTCAAACATGTTCCCATCGTCCAGAATCTCCTTGGCGACAACCTTCATGTCGTAGGGCATGTTGGGGTCTGTGGGCACGATGCGGCGCAGCATGTCGCACTCGCGGTCGATGGGATCGTTGGTGGGCAGCACGGGGGGGTCCACACGGCTGGAGGCGGGCAGGAAGCTTACCAGCTCCCGCAGAGATGCGAGCATGTCCAGGTCGTTCTCAAACGCCCCGTGAGCCACACCCGAGGTGACTGTGTGTGTCTTGGCGCCGCCCAGCTCCTCCTGGGTGACGGTCTCCTGTGTGACAGTCTTAACGACGTCAGGCCCCGTGACGAACATGAAAGATGAGTCCCGTACCATGAAGGTGAAGTCGGTCATCGCGGGGGAGTACACAGCGCCGCCGGCACAGGGGCCCATGATGGCGGTCAGCTGTGGCACCATGCCGGAGGCATCCACGTTGCGCTGGAAGACGTCAGCGTACCCGGCCAGGGAGTCCACGCCCTCCTGGATGCGGGCGCCCCCGGAGTCATTCAGCCCCAGCACGGGCGCACCCACAGACATGGCCTTGTCCATGATCTTGCAGATCTTCTGGGCATGAGTTTCGCTCAGGCTGCCGCCAGACACGGTGAAGTCCTGTGAGAACACAAAGACGAGGCGGCCATTGATGGTGCCGTGCCCAGTGACCACACCGTCGCCAGGCATGGAGACATCAGCCTGCCCAAAGTCCACGCAGCGGTGCTGCTTCAGCTGGTCGTACTCGCGGAAACTTCCTTCATCCAACAGTACATCCAGGCGCTCACGAGCCGTCAGCTTTCCCTTGGCGTGCTGCAAAAAGGCACGATGTGCTTCACTGCTTAGTGCACTGCACATCGCGCAACACGCTGCTCGGCATGCATCCCGACTGGTCCCAAAAACTCACCTGCTTCTCGATGCGCTTTTCTCCACCGCCCAACAGAGCCTGCTTGCGAGTTTCTGCCAACTTGGCAGCAAACTTGTTGAAAGTCTCAGCAGGGGTTGGCGCTGCAGTGGTGAATGCTGCCGAAGTGGAAGCCGCAAAGGCCTGCAAAAGTTACGGTGCATGCATGCTGGGTAGAGGACAAATACATAAAAAACGGGACATACTTTTGCAGCCACAGGAGCCACTGCGCGCTGGAGGCGCTGGGGGATGCGAGCCAATGCAGCCATCACTGGAACTAGCCACGAAGAAGTGTCTGGCGCTTTCAAAGAAGCACTTGCGTCACACGACTTTGGTCTTGCACATTCACAATCAGCACAAACGAAAGTGGATGCCAATGGACTGGAGGTGCAGTGCTGGGAAGCTTTGAATCTGTGTCGGGGGGTGCTGCTCTGTGTTGTGTGGCAATCAGCAAGTGAATCACTTGCGCACTTCTTAGCAATGCACCCATGGATGTCATGGGGCATTTCTCCTGATTGGATTGCTTAGAATTCTGCATTAACCAGCTGTTTGAAAGTTGGGTTCCCTTGCTGCAGCTGCATCAGAGGCTTGTCAAATCGACTGCGGTATTTGAAAGGATGTATTTTTTGCGCCTACCTCAGGCAGCGCGAGGCGTTCAAAGGTACGGAGATGAGCCCCTGCTCGCCCATAAGGCTGAAACAATGACTATCTGCAGGTCTCTGCCTACCAGTTCTTTGGCTGTAATCACACCAGGCCCGTTTGGCTTGCGGCACATGGCCGGACATTCAAAGTGGCAAAACATTCGGCACCACAAGGCAGCACAGGACAAGAAAAAGATGGCTCGCAATGCAAAACTTGCCAGGGCAGTCGAAATAGCTGCCCGACATGGAACAGATGTAGCTGATAACTTGCAGCTCGGCTATGCCATTCAGAATGCCAAGTCAGCTGGGGTGCCGAAGGAAGTCATACAGCGAGCAGTCACCCGCGCTGAAGGGGGCGGGGCTGATGCCTGGGAGGAGGTCACGTATGAGGGCACCGGGCCTGGTGGTGTTTCATTCATGGTGGATTGCCACACCGACAACCGCAAGCGCACAGCCCCGCAGGTGCGCTCAGCCTTCAAGCACTACGGGGGGGAGCTGCTGTCCACAGGGGCTGCTGCCTTTGCCTTCGCCACACATGCCCGCATGGTGGTAGACATGTCTGCTCTACAGCAAGAGGGCGAGGATGCTAGTGATGCTGCTGAGCAGACTGTGGCTATTTCTGAGGACTCGCTCATTGAGCTTGCCCTCGAAGCTGGCGCAGACGAGGTTGAAGTCGAGCAAGAAGAACAGATCGGCACCGTTCTAGCTGGCCCTACACAACTACACACAGTCTCAGCTGCGCTGCGTGCTGCACATGTGAGTGTCCTGGAGACCGGCGTCGTGCGCCTGCCCCTGTCTGAGCAACCCGTGGCCGGGGAGGACGCTGAGCGTGTACAGGCGCTGCTGGACGCATTGGAAGAGCTGGAAGATGTACAAACAGTCAACCATAACGGTATCTGGGAGCATGCACAGCCGGACGGTGCTGCTTGAGTGGAGTCACGAGTGCGCAAGCCACGTGAAGTGCTTCAATGTCTCCGGGTCCCGCTCCCCGTAGTCATATTGCAGCTCAGAGCCAGCTGGAATGAAGTGCTTGGCAACCAGGCACAACCTTGGGACGCCCCTAATGACCACTTTTTCAGGCTTCAAGTTGGGGTTGGCGCGCGAGTGACTCAGCAGTCGCCCGTTTCCGTACGCTGGGAGCTCGGCAGTGGCATCGATACTGCACGTGGGCACTGCTGCATTGACGGCAGCGGGGCTTCAGCGAGGCAGCACTTACCAATGTGTTTTTCCGTTGTGCTCAAAGAAGAACATGTAGCTGCCACAGTTCACTGTTCCATACAGCGCTTCTCTGCGCAACGCCTCCTTCTCGTCAATCAACTGTCCCACATACTCCATCACGAATTGCCCTTCGTCAATGGGCTCCTCTGTGAGCAAGATGCGGCCTTTGTCAGGGTGCGTGGAGATGCGCACTGGCTCTTGATGTCCCGACAAGATCATTTCCTTCAGGTGGTCCATGCGGCCGCCCGCCTTGGCGTAGATGTCTGCAAACATGGGCAATGGTGCAAGGGCAATGCAGGCAGGCGGCAGCACCACCTGGTTCTCACTTTCGCCCTGGCGTTCAGCTTGCTTTGCGGACCGCATGCAGCAGGGGCACGCGACCAGCCCCCCGGAGACGCTTGGGACCTCATACGCTACATTGCGAGGGAGGTCCACCTGCCTGCGTTTCACCTTCTCCTCCCGAGTGAGCAGCCGCCCAACATGCACTTTGTCTGTCAGCCGCGCCGCGATGGAGCAGCCCTGCAGCTTGAAGCGCAGCATGTACCTGCCCTCTCTGTGCGCGGGGGCGGCCTCCCGGGGGGTGGCAGCGCTGGACTGGGGCGGCGCCGGCACGGCAGACAAGGCGGATGCAGCAGGAGACGGCGGCGTGATAAAGTGCATCAGCTCGCCTGCGCTGGATTGCTGTGTTGTTGGTACAGCTGCTGGGTTGGAGGCTGAGTCTGACGAGGCATGCCGCTGCAGCGGCGTGCTACCAACCACGGCAGATGGCATTGGGCTGCTTGTAGCAATCGCCAGAGCTGCAGACAGTTGGTCAAAGCCCGAGGGAGAGTGAGTTATATTGGAAGAGCGAGGCGATTGGAGGACAGGCAGTGCTGGTGGTGCAGCAAGATACGGCCGCTGCACCGAGGCAGAAATGGCTTTGCTCTTTGCTGCAGCCACAGCTGCAGCAGCTGCTCCTGCGTGCTTGGACTCCGCAATTGCCAAATCAGCCAAATAATCCATTTTTCCAAGAAGGTGGGCACTTTTCAACGGATTGGTGGGAAGGCAAACCGAGGGATGGGTCACGAGGGCACACGAAAAAGATTTTTTGACCAGCAATGGCTGGCTCTGCACGCAAGTTCTTGCGAGGAAGAAAACCTTGGAACAGTTATCGTGCAATGGTATTCAAATCAAATCATGAGTGCATGCTTCGCCCAACTCTACTCCTGTTATGCCCATGTTGCCACTGCTCACCCCCACACAAAATTTTGTGACCCTGTCTGTCTGCACCTGAGCATCAACAGTACAACCAAGGCCAAGGCCGACACAAGGGGTTTGAGTCAACTGCATCTCAGTGCATTCTAAACAAGCAGTGAGAACCCAGCTTCATAATGGCCGACCAAGGGCCTTGTGCATTTGAAGCAAGGAAAAGCAGCATTGCCCGGCTGGACTTGAACGCCAAGCCCAGTTCGGCGGCATGCTGCCCGCAGTAATTCATGGCCGGCAGCTGAAGGTATATGGCCCACACACGCGTACTGCTTCTACGAGCCAGCGCCACGCCAGGCTGCTTCGCCACAGGAGGGCGCTTGCCAGTTGGGAATGGTGCAGCCGGCTTCAAGTCTTGGTACCTCGCCATTTTTTAGTGCCACAGCCTAGTCCATGTCCATTTCTTTCTTGCCCTTACTTGTCAGCAACTTCTCCTTTGCCTCGTTCACCTTGCCGGCGATAAAGTTAGAGCCGCCAGCATCCGGATGGTTCAGAATCATGATTTTTCTGTGAGCCTTGCGTACTGCGTCAATGCTCGAACTCTCCCGGATACCGAGCACTTTCGCGGCCTCAGAGAGTGACATTTCATCTTCGAAACCGCCGCGATAATGCCAGCGCATTGCATTGAACTTGCGAGAAGGGTCATCTCTCCACTGCTCATACGCCTGCAAATTCCGCAGGGGTATCACGCAAGCTGACGCACATTGTGCCAAAATCCACATACCACCAATGCATAGCGCAGACCGATTGCTCCAAATGCGATAGCAAAGCTTCCAGCAATAACCACACTTGAATTCTGTGCTGGCGCAGTTGAGTGAAGGCTGCGCCGAGTATCTGGAGTGTCGACAGCGCTGGCTGCAGCGCACGCCACGTGCTTTGTGCCCACTGCTTGGTATACCGACGCTACACGACTGAGGCCATTGGCACCGGCCAAGGCAGTGCGTGCAGACCTAGACAGCATAGTGATTGTATTCTTGCGGGTTCCTGAACTTCTCGATTCTTCCCTCTCGCAGTAGAGAAGAGACGAGCACAACACAGCAAGATACATGAAATGAAATGCAAGTTTTAAAAGTGGGCCTACTTTGGTGGCACCTTTCATCACAGTTGTGAGTTGGGGGCATGTATGTAAATATGCCCTACACCCCCCAGCAACTTCCTCGGTATCGCAAGTTCAGCGTGAAGAGCGATGCAAATAACAGAGGCCACTGATTAGCAGTTGCTATATTCAAACTTGTATCGACAATCACGGTAACTTCCTAGTTGGTGTTTCTGACAGGGCTGGACCTACATTTTGAGAGGTAGCGAAACGCGGTGAAACGCAAGTTTGTGTCTGGGTTCGCGAAGTGCCCTGGGACTCTTGCAATTTTATTTGTAGCCAGTGACTCTCGTCCATTTTTACCTGCTCAAAGCACTCACTGCGATGGCGCATCCCCGAGCCGTGAGCAGCTATGACAGCTCTCAACTGAGTGTCGACGGAGCACCAATGTACCACGTGGGCCACTTTCTTGGTGGAGGACACGCAGGCACAGTCCATGAGTGCGAGTACATTGCTACAGGTCAAGTGAGTGCTCACATCACCTTTAGCGGCCGTTGAGGGCCCCTGGAGGCAGCTGTCACTCGGAGCAATCGGCGTTTCTATTTTTTTGTGGCCGGGGTATGTGAATCACGTGTTTGGTCCGTTTGCAGGAATGCGCTGTGAAAATCATGAATCCTATATCATACCAGCTCACTCCTGCTGCCGTTCTTCAGCGATGTAGCACGATGATCAAGGTTTGTAACGCTGCTGAGGACCAGTCTGCGCAATGTCCGCAAACTTGCATTCACGCCACGCATTGCAGGGCAAGGATGTGGAAGAGGATGAACACCTATCACAAGAGTAAGTGTGCACATGCTTCAATTGGCCAAGCCAAGTTCAATTGTGCTTCTCCGCTGGAGCATGGAATGTTCGCCAGCAGTCTGCACACGTGCGGCAAATGCTGCGGCAAATGCTCCCGTCAAGTTCTGCATGTGCTCACGAGCTCCCCTGCTGCAGACATGTGACGTGGGTGTACAACCCTATTAATCGCCAGGTTCTAGCGGCTATTCCGAAAGGAAACTCCGGGAAATTTGCCGAGCTGACCCTCACGCAGTGCATGCAGATTTGGGGAGCTGATCCTCCTCAAGCCGAGGAAGACAGCGAAGACCCGGAGTTGAATGTTGCGGGCTCTGCAACTGTCAGGCATCGCACCGTGAATGTGCCGATTGTCCCGTCCAAGTTCATCAGCTTCTTGCAGAAGCGGCGGCGGATGTACCGGGAGATCGCTGTGATGCAGACCCTGACGAGTGGCCGGGCGGGAGACGGCGCCGGCCACCCCAACGTCCTGGCACTGTGGGACGTTCTTGAGCATGTGCAAGATAGCCGTACGACTCTGTTCCTCATCATGGAGATTGCCCGGGGGGGCGAGCTGTTTGACCGTATCCCCATGGACAAGGGCTTGGCGGGGGAGGAGGAATCCACCGCTCGCCACTTCGTGCAGCAGCTCTTCCTTGGACTGTCCTACTGCCACGAGCGGGGCGTCGCCCACAGAGACCTCAAGCCTGAAAATTTGCTGGTGAGCGAGCTGTCTGAGGATGTTGACCTGGTTGGCAGCCCGGACAAGGCTGCTCCCCAGCCCCCATCCCCAGCCGCCGTGCAGCAGCTGGCGCATAGCAGCAGCAGCAGCAGCAGCAGCAGCAGCAGCAGCAGTACAGACTCTGACATTGACAGGCATGATGGCAGTCCAGCAGGAGAAAGTGACGAAGTGGACTCACCCAGCGCTAGCCTGTCCAGCCACTCCCCGCCCTTGGCATCTGCCAGGTCCGTCCTGAAGATTGCTGACTTTGGCCTGGCTGCCCTTCGAGCCACCGTGATTGGGGACAACACCACCATGGGCGCATCACCTGCACTGTCCCCCAGCTGGGGCGGTGCTGCTGCTGTGCCCCATTTGAACCTGGGATCTCCTGCCTCGCCCTTGTCTGCCGCACTCCCCACTCCGGCTTTTGCATCACCACCAGGCATTATGGGCACAGGGGTCGCTTTACACAGTCCGTTCTTGGGCCCAAGTGCATCCCCAAGTACCAGCACACTACCACTGCCCGCTCCTGCAACCGCTGCTTCCCTGCAGCGGCTGCGCTCCGTGGTGGGCACACCGTATTACATCGCCCCTGAGGTGCTGAAGCTGGCATCAAAACGGGCAGATGGATATGACGGAACGAAAGCAGACGTGTGGTCATGTGGTGTGATCGTGTATGCCATGCTGGGTGGCACCTTGCCCTTCACTGAAGATTTGAGGTCTTGTGCACGTTACAAGCACTACTGCCAGTGGGTCGGCAATCGCGACCGTGTGCTCAGGGGGCTGTGGAAGCGCGGTCTTGGCAACGTTGTGTTGGCTATGCGACATGGCTCAAGGCAGTCTTTCTCTTCCTCTTCTAGTGTGGCGGGGGACATTGCCACGCCACAGGCCTTGAATTTTTCGTCCCCAGAGCTGTATGACAGCGATGCAGCTGCACCCCCCGCCAGCAGTGGTGCCCTAGCAGCCTCTGAGTCCAAGATAGCATCTGCGCTGGATTTGATCCAAGCCTACCGCCTTGCCTACCGCGAGTATCGCGTCGACGCCAAGCCTGCTTCGGGCTCTCGTGACTCTCCCTCGGAGCGCCCCGGTGCAGTGACTGGCCCAGATGGGATCGACTCACCTGGGGCTCAACTGTCCACCCTACAGCAGCGATACGGCGAGCTTCCGGAATTGGCGGCAGAAGAGCGTTTGGCCCTGAAGATGCCCGCATGGTTCTTCCCTGCCAAGTTCACGCCCCGTGCACGCAACTTGGTGTGCGGTCTCCTCCACCCGGATCCCACCTTCAGACTCACTGTGGATGAAGCGCTGACGCACTCCTGGGTGGTGGGCAAGACTCTTCGCAAGCGACGAGCCAAGCGCAAGCGCACAGAAAGCATGGCGGCCTCGCCTGTGCAGCGAGTTGTGGTTGCTGCCCGTGGCAGCGAGAACCCCATCCCAGCCCTGGTGTCCGGCACCCGTGCTCAGCAGGTGCACCGCGCTGAAATGGAAGAAGTGCAAGCCACAGCTGTGACACCCAAGATCACCCCACCGGAAGGCGACTTGAGCGGCCTGGAGCTTGATGGCGACGGCGACAATGTGGTGCCGGTGGGAACTGTGTCCCCCGCCTCCTTCAGCTCCCCCCCCATCGCCCCCGCAGAGGACACCAAGCCAGCCCTGGGTGGCGTGCTGAACCTGGGCTTGACTGGTGGCAGTGCACCATCTCGCCCGGAGGCAGGGCGCTCGTCGCCTATCTCCCGCCCTGCCTCCACAGCGTCGCCTGCTGCCTCACCGATTGTGTCCAGCAGTACGGGCCGGTCCCTGTTCCAGGCCAGCAGGAGCCCACCGGGCGCGTCTCGCACCATGCCATCAGTGAACTCTGCTGTGAATTCCCCTATTTTGAACGCACTGGCAGGGACTGTGCCCACCAGCTCGCGCGCTGCAGTTGTGTCTCCAGACCCAACACCAACAGTGGACAACTCCCGCAGGGTGAACGACCCACAAGAGAGCCAGCTGCCAACATGGGACTCACACGTGCGCAGAAGCACACGCTTTGTCACTGCGGCACCGCCCAACGTAATTTTGCCAAAGATCGCAGCTGTGCTCACTCGCCACCCTTCCGAGTGCAACGCCCCCCCCCTCATGTCAGCTGCCATAGACGACGCCAAGTCTCGGCTGGTGATTGTCATGGCGGGGTCAGTGCTTGCAACTGTACAGATGTATACACTGAAGCCTGGCTCTCATGCTGCTGCTGGCGCCTCAGGCTCGAGTACGTCAGTGGTCACAAAGCCCACCTTGAGTCCGTCTGGCCTGTTCTGCGTTGAATTTCAGCGCGGGAATGCAAACATCTTTGAGTTCAAGAAATGGTACGAGGCAGTGCGGCAGGATGTTTCAAATTTGGTTGTTGACGACGACAGTTTGGCTGTCGTGTGCGGCTGTGCGTAGTTGGTACTCAGGGAGCAATGCAGTTCATTCAGACATTCAAGCAGACACCTTGTCGCTGTACAAGACAGGCACTGTGGCAAACAGCGTGGATACACCGCTGTACAGTATGGCACCTTCAGACTTGACCGCGGCTTGCACGGCCTCGGGGTACACGGTGGACAGCGATGCCGGTGGCGTCTGCTGGATCTGCTGGGGATTTAGTCGAGGGCAGACGGCCATGGCCACTCGCAAGTAGGGCAGATGCTGCCACTCGACGCCAGGGGCTCCCCAATCAATCCGCCACTGGCCACTCTGAATGTACTCCTGCAATTTTGTGGTGCCCACGAATCCTTCCAACAACGGCCTGCCACCGAAAACACTCTCTGGCAGCATGAGCGCCCACTGGAGGTCTCCCAGGTCATTACGCGCAACCTGGAAGGCGAGCCCTGCGCTTTTAGGCTCCTGTGGTGCTGTTGCAGGCACAGGGGGGCCGGCCGACTGTTGCAGACTCGGGGGCAGCGGCGGCGGCATGGATGCAGCAGCGTGCATGCCGCCTGCATGGGGCATCGCACTTCCCATCATTTGGGTGTGCATGGCACCCCCAGCTCCAGCCAGCTGCTGCTGCTGACCCATGGTGAACTGGTGCATTCGCATCTGCACAGCGTGGATGAATTTGCCGAGCTCGTCGTGCTGCATCTCCAGCTGCTGGCGCCGCTGCATAGTGCGCTCCATGCTGCTCTGCTGCTGCAGCAGCAGCTGCTGGGCAGTGGGGTGGATATTGCCTGAAGCATCTCGAGACCTCAAGTACTGCTGTATGTTGTTCTGGGTCTGCTTCAGTTGCTCGCCTGCTGCCGTGTACATGGTCATGACGGACTGCTGCTGCGTGAGGTACATGTTGTACTGCTGCTGCAGCTGCTGGGTGAAGGACATGAATGGGTGCAATGCCGTGGAGTGCATCATGGCAGCAGCAGCGTCAGGCTTCGCCGACTCCGGCTCCAGCACGTCCTTCACAGATGGCAGGGGCATGGTGTCCCCAAATCCACCGAACAAATCCTCGTCCTCGTCTTCGTCCAGGTGGAAGCCTGAGCTGGGCTGTGCACCTGCTGCACCTGCTGCAGCGTACTTCATCTGAGGACTATCAGCGATTGCCGCAGCTGCTGCTGCTGAAGCAATCTGCTCAGCTTCCCGCTCAGCTGCATCAGCTGCGCCCTGCACCGCATCCAGCACATCAAGGGAGCCCATTTGGACAGCATCCACGCTGTCATCGTACACGAATGCTGCGGAGTGACCGGCGTCTGCAGCGTCCTGTCGTGCGGAGGCTGTACGAAGGGCAGCCAGCTGCTGCTGCAAGCCACCATTTGCTGCTGCGCTGCCCTTCTGGTGCTGCAGCGACGCATTCAGCACGCTCCACATTTCCTGGGCAGACTTGGCTCCGCCCGGCAGGGGGCCAGAGCTGTGCACAGTATCCGTCGACACGGCACAGCGAATGAAGTGGCGCCAGCAACGATCGTACACCAGGAGAGCAGGGTCGCCCACCCCGATCACCATGGCCCGTGCGCGGGTGACACACGTGTTGAAGGTGCGGGGGTTACGAAAGAGACCCAGGGCGGGCGGCGCGTGTGCTATGCGGGCAGCATGCTCAGCGTCCTTCAGGGCGCGCTGGCGAGCACGGCGGCGCGTGGCTCGCTCGTCTTCGTCTGCACGTGGCGGCTGAGCAAAGAGCTCCATGAGGTCGGCGTCAGCTGTGGGGTCGGTAGCTTCGTAGCTGGTGATTTCGTCATCAGAGTCATCAGGGTCGCCCAGGGGGTTCGATCGCTGCGCCTCGGCTGCCTCGCTCAAAACATCCGTGAAGGAGCGCACAGTGGAGATGATCATGACATCTGTCTCTTCTCCCTGCACGTCGCGTGCATGGGAAATTGGCACTTTGCTGAGGGGCAGCACGGTCATTGCCCCGTTCTTGCGCATTTCGGCCTGCAAATTGCGGAAGTACACACGAAGTGAGATGACCTGCTGGCGGTAGGCCGCCACGATGCGGATTTGCTTCGGCTCCAGGCCGGCGCCGCCAGCGGATGGCGGCCTCAGCAGCGTCACGACAGTCTTGGCGATTTCCTGCACCTCCTGGGAGTTCTGCCAGGACGAGTTCATGGGGTTTTGCACTGCGTTCTCTGTGGACGGGATGAACACCAGTGACCCGCGCGCGGCGGGGGGGCGCTGCATGTTGCTGGTTGGCCAGGCGGGCACGTTGATGCCTTCAGCCCGCGGCACCACGGCTGTGCCGTAGAACAGCTTGGACGTGAAATCTGTCAATTGCTGGTGGGAGCGGTAGTTCTTGGACAGTAGACGACGGCAGTCAGACATTAGAGGGGGGAACTTGCCGTCAGCAGCGGCACCATGGGCTAGCTGCGCCTGGCGAGCTAATGCCACTGCTTGGTGCTGCGCCGAAGGCTTGTACGCCGAGAGGGCGTGCAGACGTTCCAAGATTGAGCGCTCCAGTCCAAGGCGCCGGGCGGTGTCGCTGCTGACCTCCGGCCCAATCTGCTTGTGATCGCCCACGAGCACAATCTTGGTGTCTGGGCCAGCAAGGGCCAGGGCTCCCAGCACATCCGGCTCGCTGGCTTGCGCTGCCTCGTCCACCAGAATGTGGCTGAAGCAGTTCCCCGACACACCTGCCACACAGCTGTTGTAGCTGAAGAAGCGCCCACTGGCATCGATGCCGTCTTCATTGCCGTCCCCCCGCTGCTTGAGCAGGAGGGCCGCCTTGGCGTGCTGGGCACGAGGCACCGACAGCCCCTCGCTCATGAGCATGGAGGAGGAGACGATGGTGGAAATCACCACGGTTTTGCTCATGAAAACGTCTGCAGGGGGTGCAGCGAAATTCCCCTGCCGGCCTTGGTGCGTGAAGGGCAGACACACGTCCGGAATCGTTTCCTTGCGGCGCTCAGAAGGATACAGGCGCAGCAGCTCAGCTGGACTCATGAATCGCGCGAACTGCTTCACGTACAGATCTGCACTGACGTGAGCCTGGGTGGCGATGAGGACGCGGATAGGCTCCTTGGTGCGGCGCTGACGCATGACCAACTGTGCCACCACCTCCATCAAGGTGCGCGTCTTGCCGCAGCCAAAGGGTCCCAGCACCACGGAAGGCACCCGCGCCATGCACGGCTCCAGGATGTTGGTCACCACGGCCAGCTGGTCGTCGTCCAGCTGGCTATCCAGCAGAGCAGCGCGTGTGAACTGGCCGCGGGGGTTCCACAGGCGGTACTGCACGCTCATTTGGCTTGGGAAGAGGCGTTGAATGTTCACGGCGTCAATGGACAGGTGTTTTGCGCGCTCCGGGCCTGTGGTGGGCACAAAGCGAACGGAGGCTGCATGCGAGCGGCCGGAATGCATGTCGGTGGATGGCACAGGGAAAGCTTTCAGCAAATTGTGCTCTCGTTCCAGACTCAGGACCACGGACTCACGCGAGACACTGACCACCACGCCCTCGTAGACCACTGCACTGGGGGTGCCGCTGGTCTGTCCTGCAGCATCACTGGTTACGTTGTGCATCAGTCGGAGTCTGGCCTGGTCTCGAGGGATGAGCGAGGGGCGTTGCTCCGCTGCACCGGTGCGCACCAGCAGCTGCTGCTCGGAGCCCAGGGGGACAGCAATGAACAGCTGGTTGGGGCTCTCGAAGATCTGCTCCCCGCTCTTGGAGCCAGGGATGGAAGTCACACGAGTGACATTGGTCACGCAGTCGAAACTGCGCAGCGCCAGCGTCTGCTGCATGTACTCCATTGCCAGTAGGTTGTGCATGCGGGTGCGGTAGTTGGCAGGGAACAGCTCAGACGCGCTCACCACGCTGGAGGAAAAAGGGTACTGTGCTGCAGTCACCACGTCAGCAGGCACAAGCCCACGCACGGGCTGCTGCTTGCTGTATTTCTCCAGGCTGTTCGTCACTGGCAGGCGTTGGAACTCGTGAATGGGCTTGTACTGCACCAGGGCAAGCGCCTCCGCGGGGGGCGTCCACTCCTTGGGGGGCAGAGGCACCGCCAAGTCAGGCAAGGCCCAGTGCACGTCCTTGATGATGCCGCCCTCCCACATGTCGCCTTGGTCCAAAGCAGCCTTGCCGCGGCCCCGCAAGTTGCGCACAGTGGCGCTGGCGGCGGCGTTGCCACTGCGGGCTGCCTTGGACTGCGGCAGCGGGTTCACGGCGACCACTGCAGCGCCTGGCTGCACCTTTGTCCCCTTTGTCCCCTTTGTGCCCTTCTTTCCCTTCTTGCTCTTCTTGGACTGCGTGACGACTGCGGGCTGGGGGGCGGCATCGTCTCCAAGAAGACCGCTCTGCGCCAGCGATGCTGCAATGTCTGGGTGCACCTTTTCCTCGAAGTTGTCAGGGGTGATCGCATAAAGGTTGGGCTCTCTTGGGGCGGTGACAGCCTGCAGCATGAGAGCTGCACAGTTCTCCAGCCGCAGCTGCTGCTCGGAATACTTGACTTTGCCCCCTGTGTGCGCCTTGGGGGGCACCTTCAACGTGGCCACCACCAGCTTGCGCATGTGCATGTCCATGATCGCATTGCACAGCAAGCGCACGCGCAGCACACTGCCAGGCTCCATCTCGCGGCGAAGCTGCACATGGGACACGCCCAGTGCAGGGCTTGCGCAGTGGCGTGCCTCGATCTTCAACTTGCTCAAGTCGGTGTGCACCAAGTCAAGGGTCATCCCATGCGTGTTGCGAGGAGACGAGTAGTGGATCCAGCGCATGCCAATCACAGTCTTGCCCATCTCCACGTCCAAGACCGAGCCGCTGATGTTGTCCGCGTCGGTGATGAATGGCGGGGTGCTCTGCGGCACAGTAGCAGTCTCGTTGGCGTTAGCAGTGTGCGGGCCATTTGGGAGATCCAAAATGCTCAATGCGTGTAGTTGGCGAGGCTCAGTTGAGTTGTTCTTGATGACGACATCGTACGCCATTGCCAGTCCCGGCACCTTGGTGATGACGGTTGACGCGTCCCTGACGCCAGGAGTGACCTCTGCAGCATGGCGGGGCAGAATGACTCCAGGGGGCTTGCCTACATCTGGGAGGTGCGCTGCGATGGTGATGCCCCAGCGCGATGGCAGAAGCCACTTCACGCCTCGGTGGGACACGGGGTGGCGGTACACCACGCCGACAGTGTTCAGGATGGCAGCAAGGGGCATGGAGCGGCCACCAGACAAGAACTTGGGCGCGTCCCGTGCGACTGTCCTCAGAAGGTCTCTATTCTGGGGCTGCTCGAGCACGTGGTTGATGAAGTCGGCCAGGCGAAATCGCTGTTGGGTGGAATTTGACCACAAGTGTAGCTTCTCAGCAGATGTCACGCCGGGTGGGTTGCGCTTGCCCATGCTGAAATTAATAGGCTCCCTTGCACTCTTTTTGGAAACTTCGCGCCGTGTCAGGGCTGAGGCCGTGGTGCTAGTGAATGACACAAGCTCGGCAAGTGAGTTGGCACTGGGGCGGGTTTTGGCTCGGGAGCTTTTGGCACGACCAGCTTCCGGGCGCCCATCTGCATAACCAGCGTTGGAGAGCTGAAAAATGGGAATTTTGTCGCCAATGTCAATGGATGAGGGGCTAGGTCGCACAGGAACCCATTGCTTTGTCGCCACATGTGTCCCAATGGCAATGCTGCCTTTCCATTTGGAGCGGCAGAATACACAAATGTCTCCTGTCTTACGCAGCACGATTTGGCCTCTTTTGAAGCAATTCGAACAACAATCCCAAACAGTAGGAAGTGGCCAAGTGTCCTTGGCAGTGTTCAACTCGGCAAACAGGCTGTCAGACGTGGCTTGAGCATCCATTTTCCAAATGCTTGTTTGAGGATGACAACATGCAAACAACAAAGGCAGCGGCACCGCAGCTCTATCGATTAGGAAAATTTGATTGAAGTTCGTGCATAATTTTTGTCGCTGGCAGCTTTGTTTTACGCATCGTCTGCATCGTGGTGCTCACAGGCAGCAGAGGTTGGGAATAGCTTGTCAACACGCCCTGCCCCCTTTCAATGGCAAACAAACAATACAGTTCGAGCACAATACTTTTACCGCCTGGACTTGGGGTGCTAAATTTGTTTGCAACTCTTGTTGAATACTTGACGTTTGAAGAGCTTCTGCATTTGCATTGCCCAGGGTGACTTTTGCATGAGCAATACTGCACTCTTGCCTCGCTTGAGCGCCTCACTTGATCCTCTCTCACCAAAATGGCATCTGCTTCACTTGAGCCCCAAGTTGATCAGCATGGGATTCGATTCATCAACGATACTGTTGACTTCGGTGGAGCCTCTAGAGACTCAGACCTGCAGCGAGTTGCTGCGGCTCTTTGTGGCTGGAGCTCTCAAGATGCGACTATCTTCCAAATCAGCGGGGGCATCACAAACCTCTTATTCAAAATGCAACCAAAAGGCGGCCAGGAAGCAGTTCTGGTGCGCGTTTTCGGTGCGAAGACTGAAATGATGATCAACCGCGAGCGCGACAACAGTACGTGTCGAACTTTCTTTTCAGCACTGCATTGCCTTCTCTTAGCTGCACTTTTTCTCTCACCAGTTATTTTTCACCAACTTGCTGAAGCAAAATTTGGGCCCTGCATGTACGGTTACTTCAAGAACGGCCGTATTGAAGGTTATTTTGACGCCAGGCCGCTGGAGCCTTCAGAAATGGGGCAGCTGACGCCGCGCGACATGCCTACCTTGATTGGCACTGAGCTCGCTCGCATGCACTGCTTGCAGGTACCCGAGCCCAAGACAGCTATGCTGTGGACTCAAATTGATTCCTGGATGGCCCAGGCGAGCCTGCTGTCCTTCGACGCTGACTGCGAGGGGGAGAAGCAAGCGAAGTTTGCGAACATCGACTTGAAGAAAGTAGCCAGCGACTTGGGATCCGTGCGCGGGCTTCTGCCTTCTGAGTTGAACAGCAACGGTGTAGAGCTGCTGGACGCTGGAGCCATGGAGGGCGAGTCCGCTGCACAGGCCAGTGGGCGCCGCGCCGCCCGGGAGCTTCTGTTTGAAGTTGTGTTCAGCCATAACGACTTGTTGAGCGGCAACATCCTTGCTCTAGCAGACGACGAAAGCAGAGTGCAGCTGATTGATTTTGAGTATGGTGGGTACAACTATGCCGGCTTCGATGTTGGCAACCATTTCTGCGAGCATGCTGGTTTTGACTTTGATTTGGACAAGTGGTACCCCCAACAGGAGGTTGCGACGCATTTCCTCAAGGCGTATGTCGCACGGCGCATGCCAGACGCTGCTTCATCTACTTGCGAACAATTCTCCGGGGCTGATGCTGCCGCCTGTGAGGCTGCATTTTGGGAGGAGGGCGTGAGGGTTGCCAATTTGTTTGCACTAGCCAGCCATTTCTTCTGGGGCCTGTGGGCAGTCATCCAGTCCAAACATAGCCCCATCGATTTTGACTTCATGCAATACGCTGTGGAGCGGCTTGTTAACGGGTTTGGTAAGCATAAGGTTGCTTTCTTGGAGCCAGAACTGAAACTGCTGAAGACCCCAGGCCAGTAGGGCCTCAGACCTGAGCCCCAACGGCATTACTCAATCCTATTTTCTGTGCCGATATTTGTCTGGGACTCTTTCCCCCGGGATGTGCACTTGCAAGCAACTCACATGTGAATCTATTCTGGTAGCAGCCGAGCGAAGGTTCTGACATGGCAATTTGAGCCCCCTGTTGCATGACGAGGTTGCCCTATCAAGCTGCATGCAGAACCGAAGCATCATCTTCAGATAGAAAGTAAATTGAAAATCTGTGTAAATGCAAAACTCCTGCCTTGCTGCCACAGAGACAGGCCGTAGTGTGTCGGAATGATTTTAGGCAGCGTTGCCACAGGAATATTTCTAGGCCTTGCATTGCCAATTGTCATCTTATTTTCAGATGAGGGGGACGACTGGTTGAATTCACTGAGCGATTGGCATACTGCTGACTCTGGCAGCCACTGGCATATTGAAAGCAACGCACCTGGTGCACTCATACTGCGCCCGCATGCCGATGCGATTCTCGCGGAGTTTCAAGCATTCAAAGCAAGCGTGGAGGCGCTGGGCATGACACTGCCGCCTGCCCACAAGGTGGACCCCACACAAGGCAGCTTCTATGCAGATGCAGAGGGCAAGCTGCAATGGTCACTGCTGCCACTGCGTCTCTTCTCCGCAGACATGCCGCTGCAGGAGCTGTTTCCAGTGGCAACGCGCCTGCTCAACAGCTTGCCCAACGC
>Ga0307982_1000477_pt1 | contig 31799 bp, 27 predicted proteins | sample OrgLakmetagen989_FD_201847 | JGI IMG/M metagenome (GOLD analysis project Ga0307982, IMG submission 201847) | Saline water microbial communities from Organic Lake, Antarctica - #989 | ecosystem: Environmental > Aquatic > Non-marine Saline and Alkaline > Saline | place: Antarctica: Organic Lake...
TTCTTCGCCCACAGCTTCAGTTTGAACTTGCGACGCTACCTCAGCCTCTGCATGAAAACGCGCTGTGTAACTTGCCATCTCTGCCTTTTCTTCTTGAAATAAAACACCATTCTCCTGAGCGATTCTTATCCCTGTCACATCATCGGTTTCTTCAGTGGTAGCACCATTCGAGGCAACCAGATCGTCATCGTCATCGTCATCACCGAATAATCCTTTCCCACTTCTTGGCCCTGGCCCAGGAGGATTGCTGACATTCACAGTCGTCTTTGTGTCCGCTTCATTTGAATCCTCAAATACGGCATCGGAAGACGTTGCATGGCCACTAGAGGCAATAGAGCTTTCTTCCGCTGCGTGTACAGAAGGTGTGTTAGGCACAGGAACCGAACTTTCAGCAACCATGGCTACGTCAATTTTCTCGCCGTTGAGAGATGAGGACATGTCTTCTTCGCTTGCCACTTCCGGCGGAAGCTCCTTCGGTGAAGTTACGGTCGCAGCATGATCGTCTGCTAAATTCATAGGTGGTGATGGTAGAGGGGGTGGTAACTTCTCATCAAGCTTCGAGGGCGCAGTAATACTCTCGTCGCCAAAAAGTCCTCCATCGTCACCAAACAAAGACGAAAAGTTTTCCCGCTTCGTTGATATTGGCTTTTCATTTGCGCTTGGAATAGAGGCGTCATCACCGAAGAGGCCCGTGTCACCGAACAGACCACCGCTACTTTGAGCTGCATTGGACTTATTGTTCGAAGCAATTTCAGGGCTATCGTCAATACTTTCTTCATTTGTTTCATCCACTTTCACTTGCTCTGAAGAATCTTCTTCTCCAAAGAGGCCGCCTGTGTCGCCAAAGAGGTTACTGGTACCCTGATGAACTGCTGCGGGGGCACTACCGCTTGAGTCATTTGCGGAATCATCATTAATGCTTGGTTCTTGTGACGAAGAGCTGTTATGGCCTGCACGAATGCTTTTTTCTTTCGTTTCATCGACTTTCACTTGATTTGAAGCATTTTCTTCTCCAAAGAGGCCGCCTGTGTCGCCGAAGAGGTTACTGGTACTTTGATGATGAGCTGCACTGGGCTTAGTAGTGCTCGAGACAACTTCTGCAGAAGTATCACCAATACTTGGTTCTTGTGGCGAAGCACTTTGACGGACATCAATGCTTTTTTCTTTCGTTTCATCCACTTTCACTTGATCTGAAGCATTTTCTCCCCCAAAGAGGCCGCCTGTGCCGCCGAAGAGGTTACTGGTACTTTGATGATGAGCTGCACTGGGCTTAGTACTGCTTGAGTCATTTGCTGGGCTATCATCAATATTTGACTCTTGTAAAGAAGCGCTCTGGCAGACATCAGTGCTTTTTTCTTTTGCTTCATCCACTTTCACTCGTTCCAATGAACTTTCCTGGGCCTTGATGCTAACTTCCGCTTCTTCATGAGGTCTAGTAGGGTTTGTTGATGCGGCAAATTCATTTGCATCGGTAATCATAGTCTTTTCGGTGTTCACTTCTGCATCACCAGTATCGAACAATCCTATTGGGACCTCTTTCGGTCGAGGCTGTTCGTCTCTCGCTGACTCGGTCCACGTGCTACCGACCGGGCTTGATGTTGAAAGCGTATTCGAGGAGGTAGAAGCCATGCTATCTTCACCCTCAAAGAGGTAAAGATGATTGTTGCGCACAGGTGCACTGCTCTTGCTTTTAGTCTTGGACTGCGCGATTTTTGCATCTAAATCCTCAGCGGATATTGCTCTCGAGGTCATCTGCTGCCTGGTTTTGAGTGGTGCGTTCAAACGAGGCGTTGGTTTCGGTGCGCGGCTTTTCGCATTCACAGTCCTCCATGCTGGATGGTCGTGCACAGTCGACGGAATATTCAACAATCGAGACAAATACCAAGACGCTTCTTTAAGGATTCGAACTCCTTGTTGGCGCGGAATGCCAACGAAATCTGCAATAGAAACGATCGCAGGGTCAACCAGGGCACGCTCATCATCTCCAACACTTGAGCAAAAACTTTGGGAAAGCACAACTTTTATTTGAAAGAGAAGAAGATTGTAATTTGAGCATTCCTCAAGGAAGTATCTTAGTTCTTGGTACAGTTCAAGGCGCAACGCATCGCTCGAAAAGTCTGACTGCAAAAGATATGGATCCACGTGGTCGAGATAATTCGAAACGCCGTGAAGAATTAGCCATCGTATGACAGGCAGATTCTTCGAATGCTTCGCATAATCTAGCGGTGATGAACCGCTCTGCGTTTTAGTAAAAATATCCTGAGCTGCAGCACCGTGCTTGAAGAGCCAGTCAGCGACGTGTAAGTGGCCTTGCTGGAGCGCTGCGTACATCGGCGAATGCCCGTTGCTACTGAGCAAACGAGCATCAGAATTCGCACCAACGTCTTTCAGCCACTTCGCAATGTGAAGGAAGCCCAACTGACAAGCGAGCAACATAGGAGTAAACCCTTTATTGGCGGTCCTCGTGTGAATGTCTTCGGCTGCGCCGACTTCGTAGAGCCATTTCATAACTTCAAGGTTCCCACGCTCACATGAAGCGTACATAGGAGTGTGCCCAGAGGCATTCTTCGTTCTGATGTCAGCGCCAGCACCCACCTGCAATAGCCACTTTGCGACATGCAGGTGGCCTCCACGGCAAGCGAGCATCATAGGGGTAAAGCCCTTGGATGTTGGGGTCCGAATGTCCTCTTGTGCGCCAATATCGTGCAACCACTGGGCAAGTTCGAGATGCCCTTCCATGCAAGCGAGTCCTAGGAGGGACAAGCCGCTTTCATTTTGAGCTCGAAACGACTCAACTGTTCCAGTTTCTTCAAGCCATTGTGCCACATGGAGGTGGCCATACGTAACCGCAATAGCGATGTTGTCGTGCCCAGTGCTGTTGCGAGTGCTCAGATCATTGCGAGCGCCATTTTCAGCCAACCACTGCATCACATGCAAGTGGCCCTCTCTACACGCAGCCATCATTGGTGAATTACCCCTATTATTCTTCACCGATACGTCAGCTGCAGCTCCGTGGGCGGCTAGCCACTTGCAAATGCCAAGCTCGCCAGCCAAACACGCCTCATACATCGCCTAATCGAGGGGATAATACCGCACGTAAGGAATAATAAGCAGGATGGATAATGCTCTAGCCTCAATCCGTCTGCACACATACGACCGTGAGATTCGACAGCAAATACTGAAAAATATCTTACAAACCACACAACCTTTGAAATAACGAAAGGGCTATATTGTCTTCAAAGACTTAGGTAAAGATCCTCACCGTGCTTGTCACACCAGGCTTTCTGGGCAGCGGGACGGCCATGCGAAGATCTCGCACGTTCAAAGAGCGGGCGACGAGCCAAGCTCGTGCTTCATCGTCTGTGGCAGAGGTCATGACTATATCACGCGCTCGAGCAGACCAGCAACTTGCATTCAAGCTAGCCTCTCAGCAGGCCAGATGATGATAATATCTGCAGAATTGGATCAGGCGATCATCATGCATCATGCAGGTGATAGATGCAGATTTCGTGCAGAGAGCGAGCGAACTGTTGAAGGTGAAGCAAGGAAGTTGATCCGAAGTACAGGGGAGAGAGGAGGGCACTTTCCGCTTTCATCTTTCTTCTCGGTACTCAGTACGGAGGGCTGAGGATATGGATGCTTCTTAGATTTGGTTTGCTCTGCTTTGCTTTTTATCTCTGCCTGTTAGCCATATAATTCCTGCTCTCGGGCCATTCATATAGAGGGGGGCAGAGGTCCAAAATTTCTGCTAACGCATTTCTCGTTTACGATTTTGAGACAGGCGTTGTTCGGAGGAAAGGCGCCAGTTGGAGCCTTAATTGGCCTTCTGGAGCGAATTTGCTAGCGCATTCTCTATGTGCCTCTGTGACTGCTTTGTACTTGCCTTTCTTTGTTTTTGGGAGAGTATTAACTAGACTAGACTAGCCCCGAGCGAAAAACGCTGGAGGACGACCACGACTAGCGTCCGTGGCGTTTGATGGAAGTTATATGGGTTTAGCTCTTTGATAGGGAGGGGCCGCTAGGCCACAAGCGGCCCGCTTGCATGTTGTTGTTTGCATTTCTGAGGGGGGGCTTTTCTATTCACTGCCACTCCGCGAACGAGGAAGGAGTTCCTGTCCCGTCAAAGCCTTTTATGGCTCGGGGGCAGAACAATAGGCGCCTTGCGCGCTGAAAGGCACACTTTGACCTCTGCCGAGTGGACCTCGTGTTCCGCATGTCACGAGCTTCCTTGCTCGCGCGCCTTCCTCTTTATTGTTCTGCGGAGTGCGCAACACCCACAGATACCTCGCTTTTTGCAAATTTTTCGAGGAATTTGGCCAATGCCCCTCTCCCTCCTGAATCACTGCGCATTTGCTTTGTTTGCGCAACGCACGCGCATTCCCACTTCTGCCCGCAGCATTGGCTTCTGTGCCATTTGGGTTTGTATTAGTTCGAGTTCGAGTTCGAGGGGACGGAATTAGAAGGCTAACAGGAAGAGATAAAAAGCAAAGCAGCTCAAACTAGAACTATGAAGCTAATCAGGCGCACATGCCCGAGTGCCCATGGAAGTGATGGCAGCGGTCCAAAATGGCACGCTTATCCGTTTGACTTGCGCACTACGCACGCGTGTACACTTCTACCCGCAGCATTGGCTTCTGGGTCATATTAGTCATTTGGGTCTGTATTAGTTCGAATTCGAACTAGCCCTAAAGGCAATTTGAGATGCCCACCAGCGGCCTCGCTGCCTCGTGCTTACAAATAAGAAATCGAAAGCGGCCCTCCTCGGGGCCTGTGCCAGATATACCATCAGCCAGCAACCACACAAAGCCAAATATTTGCATGTCAGTGTTATGCGGTAAATCGGTTCTCGGTTCATCGGTGTGGATCTGCGGATCGCCATTGCCAAGGACACGCCGAACTTAAGACATGGAGACAACACCCACCCCATTCCTGAACGCCCTAATGCCTGATGATTGAAGGACATCTCGAGAGCAAGTGAATACAATTGCTTTAGGCGAAAGGACACTCAGCGTATTCAAACTTGTTCTGATGGTTACACTTTCTGTTGCTATATGTTATACGGATACTTCTTTGTATTGTCCTTAGGGCACAGGACACCCCCGGTGTTGGCGACTTCTACATTACACATGCACATCCAAATAGTTGTGCGCCTTCTCTTCGCATAAACAATTGTAATGACTTCAGACATGGGAGTTCTCTACGAAGTAGCACTTGAGGCATCTGTGGTAGAACAAAATTTGCTGCTTTCATAAAAGTTGACCTCCCCCTGCATTTAGCTGCCGGTTAGTTGGCGAGTCCGGTAGACTCGACTGGGCGTTCTCATGCCGCTCAAATGCCCATGCCCATGAATACATGAAGAAATAACTCATAACACTACTGACGCAGTTACATAGTTACAGTTACGTATAGCTCCCAGATCCCATTTTTTTTCGGGATTCGCACAGGCACTCGCACCCCTCTCTATAGTTCACAGTGTATAGCCTGCATGCAGTCTGCCGTATACAGTGTGTGGTGGCGTTATGACTATTTTTATATGAGTCCAAACATGTCGCTCATGAGGATTGCTTTGGCTTGCTTTCTCAATGCGCTTGCTGCTTAAAAACTGCACTTCCAGTTGCCGCTGGGCAATGCAATCTTGAAAATAATTATTGCTCTGATGCTGATGCCGCGAATTCCCGAAAAAGGTTGTCTCAAAGGAAGAGAGTGGCACTCTGCAGAGCAACAGAGGCGTCGCACCATTTTACAGCTCCGTGCCACCCGTCGCAAGCCGGGGCGCATAACCCGTAAATGCCGCAGGCGACGCAGCGTATTGTGGGTTGGAGCCCAATGCAGGTTCTTGGCGGTACATGAGGTTGCCCAAATCCCGAGCAATGTCGTAAGTGGCAGAGGGCCGGCCAGCCGCACCCGCAGCGGCACTCATGTTGGCGAGCTGGAAAACGAGTGCATGCATTTTAAAGTAAAAAAAAATGTAAAAGGACGATACGTAAAGCCGACACTTGGAACGTACACAGCGTTACATGCAAGCGTGTGCACACACAAAACACAGACACAGAAACACTTGTGGCACGAAAGCTGCACCCCAAAGACACTGCCTGCAAGGAGAGGGCACTAAATTTTTTCGGTTGCTCATTTGCCCATTTTTGTTCCCTCTTACCAATTCATCGTCGCTCATCCACTTGGCAACGGTGGCCGCAATTTCCTCGGGTTTCTTGGAGTAAGCCCCAAAGCCGTTGTCCACCACGAACGGAATGTTGCCCGCTTCTTGCCCCGGCAAGTAGCACGACAGCATCGTCGGCAACGAACGGCACATGGCTTCGGCAATGGTACCGGGGCCCGCCTGTACACACGCAAAAACAGTGCGAAGAAGAGGGAGGGAAAGTGAGAAAGAGCGTGTGCGTGTGACGTATAGAGCAAAAACCCGAAAACACCATGAACTATACTGGCCAAAAGCACACATTCAGTAGGCACGCCCTGAAAGCTACCACGATCACATCAATTAAGTACACGTTTACGAGCGTCAAAAGCACAACCCCGTGTTTTTGATACCTTGGTAACAATGCAGTCGGCTGCGGACATGTAATCTTCCATGTTGCCAATGAAGCCTTTCACCACAACGTCCACCCCTTTGCCCCAATGATGCGACGCTGCTTTTGCCTCCAGGTCTGCTTTCACTTTCTTGTTGTTGCCACACACCACCACCAGTTGTTGTGGAGTGGAGGTCCCGCCCTGCAATGAAAGAAAGGAATAGAAGGTTCAAAGAGAAAGATCAGAGGGTACCCACAAAGAAAGTAAAGGAGAGAGAGAGAGTGGCTTTAACACTAGGTAGTACACGGACGAAGACTCATCGTGCTCTCTCGACTTCGCACAGTACGTATTGAGATGCATGGCACCCATGTTTTCGTTTCTGCCTCTTAAACACTCCCACCCCCACCTCGCCGCAGCTGGAGCAGGCCCCGAGCGCATGGCCCAACGCGTCGGCCACCCCTGTAATGCCGCCAATCCCGTCGCCGCCCCCCACCACCAGCGTGGTGCGCTGGTTCGGGCTTAAGCCCAGGCTTGTTCGCACCCTGTCCTTCGGGCGGGTCTCGGGCTGCCAAAACCCCCGGCGCAGCGGCAAACCGTGCTGCCGGAGTTGGCTCGGGGACAGGCCCCGGCGCAGGGCGATTTTGCGGCACGCGTCGGAAGGAACGAAGCACAGGTCCGCCTACACGGAATGAAATGCAAATGCAGCGCACATGCGTAATGGTGCGTAGAAAGAAGGGGAAGCAAGTCATTATAAAACTTTCCATATAGTTGCGAGATGCTTGAAAAATCTACATGTCTCCAGTCAGAGGGAGTTGACTTCCTTTACAGTTTCTCTTCCCTCTTGAAAACTTCTACCGCTAGAGAAACACACGTAAAGATCGAGTAATCCATTAAAGTACGTCTACCTTCTTGTTGAACCACAGAGGATGCGCTCCACCCAAGTCCGTCACCACAGTGGCAAAGGGAATGTTGCGCACTTTACGCCGGCCTTCGCCTTCGCCCATGGACTTGAGAGCGCGCAACGGAATGTCCTGGTAGCAGTAGCAGAAAGAAGTCAAAAGCCAGGTAAAAGAACTAGCTCCTCCTTGCACGAGCGCAAGAAATTCGCTCTTCTTGCCCTCATGTGCTCGCCTCACCCTTTCTCCTCTTTTTCTGCCTCTGTCTCCTCGTCCATTCTCTCTCTCGGCATCCCTTCTTTAGTTCCAACAGCCAAGACCCCACTGCTACTTAATACTCGCCACCAACCCCCCCAACAACCGTATCATTCTTATCGAAGTAGCCACATATACACACACATGCGCACACCTGACACAGCGGGTGCACGGAAACCACCAAATCAGGATCCGAAGCGGCAATGGCTTCCTTGAAAGGCTTGAAACAGGTGCGCCGCGTGATGACTTCTTGCAGCCAGGTAGTCACCGGAAAAATCCCGTAGTACCAAAAGAAGCGCCACAGGGAAGGGTGGTTTTGGAGCATCCGGTAGAAAGGCACTACCTGGTTGTACGGCCACACGCTGTGGTCTGTCCACATGTCCACAATTTCGCACTAACAAGCAACGGCAGCAGCAGCAGCAGCAGCAGCAATTTTGGTGAGGGTGATGATAATAGGAGTCAAAAGAGGACAAAAATAATGAGCACAGTAATGGAAGCAGCGATGATGTTTTGATGTTGAAACATATGAATACCTCAATCTGGTTGGGGTAAAGCTCATTGAGGGCATCTTCGATGGCTTTCGCGGATGCGCGGTGGCCGCCCCCCGTGTCGCTCATCAAAATCATGACTTTCTTCTTGTTACCCTACATCACATTGACACGCCACGTTCAAGCAATTGTCAACATACGAGCTCACAGAAAAGAAAACAAGAGAATAAAGATAGCACTAAGTACACTCTAGCAAAAGCCTAAGGAGATGCTAGGTGGCTAGTATATAGCGGCTGTGCATCTTCCTTATCCCTTCAACAGCAACCTCGCACCTTTTTCTTGGCCGGTTGCAATTGCACGTTACTGCCATCATTGCTCAGTTGGCTGTAAGAATTCTGCTGCCCACCGCTGCGTTCTATTGAAAGCTTGCCGTCAGTTTCTACCATTGAATTCACGTTCTCCAAGTTAGTGCTCCTTATTTGATTGCTGTTGATAATGCTGCTGCTCCCTAAGCCAGCAGCAGCGCCACGGCCGCGAATTTTGTTTATAAAGCGGCCAAGCGGCCCCAGCGAAATCATAGTCGGTGCAGTAGGTATATTCCTAGACTGTTGAGTGCTTGTTTGAAGCTCAGGGACAAAAGAACCTGCCGCGCTAGGGCTGGGGACTTTAAAAGCGCTTGTCTTGATGCCAAGATTCCCACGGCTAGGTGACAAATTAGGCGAAAAATATGCGCCATAGGTCATGAGTAAGCCGCCGATGAGGGCATCCGACTGGAGCCTCATGATACGTCTTTATGTACCTCTACACCTTCGCGAAGTCCCTCTTTTTATTTTGAAGCTCGTACGAGCGTTTCAATGAGCTCACAGAATCTCTAGTGCTAGACTTTTCACAAGGTTCATCTCAGCACATCAGCACAGCAACGAAGTAGTACTTCACAGGAACAACAGTGATCAACGACGTCACAAAAGAAAAGTTGTTCGAAAGACTTCAACTTACTTTGTACCTGTCCAACTGAATGCGGTTCTTTGAATTCTTGCGAATTCTTTGGAAGGCACAAGAATGCGATCTTTGGCCTCGCCTCCAACCACCAACCAGGAGAGTAATTTTGTCCGACGCATACAACACCGACAGCTGCTAGGGCAAGATGTCGCGCATCGAACGCCCGGGCCGCACGGAGCAGTTCAGTTCGTTGCGGCACGGGGATGTCGTGGTGCTTGAATGCGACGGTCCCCCGGGTAAGCTTATCTACATCGACCCATCTCCAGGATGGTGTTTAGATTGCTTTTGACACCATGATCCTCACAATGATGCGTGTATGAGGAATGCTCTGCCTCGCATAATTTTATCAAAGCAATTGTTTCTTTCCTTTAAATTCTTGCCAATCTTTATCTTTGAGGGCAGGTTGGGAAGGCATCATGTCGTCCGACTCGCGATCGGCGCAAGATATGGACGTGGTGTACCACAAGAAAGGCGGCACGAATGACCCAGCTTTTTTGTCCAAGTGCGTCTTCCGCGTGGACACCAGCCGCGGTGAAGAAGCGCCCGGCGCGCCCGTGTACTTCGGCAACCCTGTCCGGCTCCAGCTGCTCCGCACTCGCCAGTTCGTGACGGCCACGAACGCGCCGTCCAAACAGGCCAAGCGCTCGTTTCGCCTCAGCTTAAACAAGGCCCGCTCCAAGGACTGCTTCCTCCGGCTTCAGCCGTACCTCAAAATCCGATCCGAGGTTCACTTGTGCAGTCGTCTTCGCCCCTCTGTTTTGGATTCTGCAGTCGCTTGAATGTCATGTGGACTTTCCTTAACCTCTGCACATTAGCCCACTCTCCCTAGTGTGTTTCTGAAATATTTTTCAGCCCACTTCCTCATTTGTTCAGTACTCCAGTTGTCGTCCTGCACGTCAAATATCATCATGTTATAATAATAATAATAATCTTCTGCCTGTCTGTGCGCCTCCAAGGGTGAGCTGGTCTACTACGGAGAACCAACGGGTCTGCAAGACGCCAACGGCCGGTACCTCCGACCCGTGAACCCGCCGCAGTCGGCCGCCGCCGCCGCGGACAGCAGCGATTCTGCAACGCCTGTGGTGAGTGCATCGTGTCGGTTTTCGAATACTTGCGCCCCAATTTTACTGTAGATCGCGGAAAAAATGTCGATATCTATCTGTCATTCTCTCTTTGAACTTCTACGCATGCGATCTTTCCTCCTCCGCTGTACTGTAGGTGAGCGGCGAAGAGCGCTGCGCGTGGCGCTTGCGCCGCTTCATGCAATACGACGCTTCCCTTCAAAACGTGATCAAGTTTGGGGACCTCTTGCGCCTTTTTCACATGGAAGAAGAAGCTTTTTTGGTGGGGCACATCGTCGACACCGACCTGCGGCGCCGGGACGATTTTGCCTTGACGGAAACGGTCAACGAAAAGCTGGAAGCTTTGTACGCGCGCAGCTTCGTGAACGTGGGGGAAACGGTGCAGATCCCGCAGCGCATGTTTGTGGGTTTGCGCAACAGCGGCGCCAAGCGCAAGAGCCGGACCAAGCATTCGGTGCAGTCAATTTGGGAAATTCACAACGACAAGGGCGCCCTCGGTGGCCCGGTGGCCTTTTCCCAGACCGTGCGGCTTCGGCACTTCGCAACCGGCGCCTTTTTGTGCATTCGCGAGCGGAAAACCGCTTCCGGGGCGGGCACTGGCAACAACGAGGCGATGGTGTTGCCCAAGCTCGAAACCCCAGAGGACGAAGCGGACACCTTGTTTGCGTTTGAATACGTGAGCAACAACGAAGCCCCCACTGGCGGGGGCGGTGGCGCCGGTGAGGCCAGTGGCGCCAGTGGTGGCGCAGGCGGTGCCGGCGCGCTGGAGTCTTCATTGACCGCCGCTGGAGAGGGCGGCAGCGGCAGCGGCGACAACGGTGGGGGGGTGTACCTGTCCTTGCATGCGCTCATGCGGTTGGTCCACGTGGCGACCCGGGAGTACGTCACTGCGGGCCTGCGGGCGGGGGCCGAGGATACCACCGGATCGGTTGCCGACGGCACCGGCTCGGACGCCGGCAGCGCGGTTTCGGGTTCCGCTACCGGCACTGCCCACTCTGGCAAAGGCGGCGAAGGTGGCGGCGGTATGGTAGGCGGCCTCTTGAAGAGCTTGCACTTCAGAGGCGGTGGACACGACGACGACAACAACGACGACGAGAATGGTGGCGAAGGCACCGGCCACGCTAATGGAGAGGCCGCGGACATGATCCAGGAAAACTCCGAGTTGGCCGCGCTGGCAGGGACCAACACGTTGCTGCTCCAAAAGGAAATGGCGATTCGCACCGCTCAAGACAACCCGGACGAATGTGTCTACCAGGTTTGGTTGCCGCCCCTTTTTCTCACACTAGTGCTTAAAACATGGGCTTACAAAGCAAACGCGTCTGTTTCATTTGTTAAAGCTACCCTCTCATTTTCCTTCGAGGTTTTCTTGGTCACCTTCACTTTCTTCGTGTCATCAATTTTACCTCCTTTTCATCTCTCTTTCTCTCCGTGCTGTAGGTGCAAACCGTAGCTGCCGATGACGTCGACCGCACTTTCATTGCCAGCATGCACTCGGACCAGCTGGTAAAGTTCGTTGCCTTTTGCGAGTCCACTTTGGCCCATGCCCAAACCCTCTCCACCACCACCAAAGGCCAGTCTACGCCTCTGCCTGCACCCGACTCCCGAGGCGGCAGCAACAGCAGCAGTGGGAGTGGGAGTGTGACGGCCGCCGCCACGGCTGCGCGGTCCTGTGGCGATGCTTTGGCCAGCCTAGTGGCGTTTGTGTGCAATTTGGGGGTGGTGAAGTGGGCCGACGCGCTCAACGTGACGTCACCGCCTGTGAAAGTCCAACAAAACGTGCTCATCGAGTGAGTTCATAGTGTAGTTTTGGACAGAGGTCAAACTTACTCCTCAGGCTGTATGAATTGCTTCGGATTTCAAATTCAATAGCATGCATCTTTTCTTTTGCCTTTTTTTGCTTTCTTTCTTTTTTTAACCTTTTCTTGTCTCTCGTCGTAATCTCGTCTCCATCCAGGCAAAACATCATCGAGCTCCTCCTTATGCTTGCCCACTCGACCTTCAACTGCATTTCGGCGCTCGAAAAATCTTTTGCTGCCACCAAGACGGGGCGTGGTGCCGCCGCGAAGAGCAGCCTTCTTCAAGTGAGAATGAGTGTAGCAAGAGAGTCGAGAGCGACTTCTTCTCTTTCTTCTCCTCCTCTTGCCAAAAAAACAAGTGCTGCTCCTAGTGCAAAACCTCCTTCTGCTTCATCATCACCACCAGCACAGCCCACGCGGCAGAGAGCAAAGAGTGCTGCCCCCAGTACCAAATCTCCCCGAAATATTGCTTCGAACAAGCGGCCTCCTCCTAGTGTCTCAAGAAGGAGGCCCTCAGAAGCTGGGGCAGTTGCGGGTGCAGGGGCAGTCAAAAATGCCAATCCCAAAGGGGTTTCGCTTCCTTTTTGGCCGTTGAAATCCAAAGCTCCTTCATCTTCTCGTAGCCCTGTAGGCACGAGTTTAGACGGCTACGAGCAGCATGAGAATGATGATGAGAGAGTTCCGTCTTCTTCTTCTACCACTGCTAGTCCGTCCTCACCACCGCCACTCACATCCAAACCCTCTGCTGCTGCTGCTGCTCGTGGTGCTGTGACCAAGCAGGTGTCCAAGAAGGGGCTCGGCGGGTTCAGCGGTTCGTCCGTTGGTGCCTCATCGAAAGCTGCCCTCGCCTCGCACAAGTACCTCCGTGCAACTTTGCCCACCCGCACCGCCCTCAACGAGCTCGGCAACTTGTGCTACAAGCTCTTGAGTTTGACGGTGGTGGGCACCAAAAAAGCGGTCCCTCGGATCATGAGCTGCGACGGGGTGGACTTGATGATCAAGCATAAGCTGAACACCAGCCCAGCTTGGAGCCCGCCCATTCGTGAAGTGCTAGCAGCGAATTCGGCGGGGGACAATTCGGCCAAGAGGCTGAAAACCATTTTCAAGACCGACGTGCGCCTGTTACTCAACAAGGTACGATAGGAATGTAACACGTAAAACGTATGATTGCACAGACACCTTTTGACTACTCTATGGCATGCTTTTTTTAATCTGTTGTGCGTTTGCGTGCGAATTGACCGTGCTCTCACCTATCGTGTGTCATTACTATTTTTTTTACATTCAGGTGTACGACAAGATCAAAGCCCACGAAGTGCCCGACGCTGACTTGTACAGTTTCTTGGCGGACGTGTGCGCGCCCAATGACATGCCGGAGGAAGACGTGCAGGGGTGGGTGCGGGAATTGTTCCTGGGCCTGGACATGGCGTCAGCCACTTCTTCGTGCCTCTTGTACGCGACCAAGCTCGAAGAGCCGAAACGAACGAGCACTACTGCCACTGGCGCCGCTGCCGTCAACGAAGACAACGACGGTTGGAGTGGAAGTGACCCCTCGTCTTTTTCGCATTACCAGCGGCGGCGGGTGATGGTTGAAGTGTCGGGGTATGGGAAAGGGCGGCCCAAATACTCCCCCGACAAAATTGTGGAATTTCGTGGGCAGAGCCCTGCAGAAATGGCGAAGCAGCCCGGGGGGGTCTCGGAAACGTACGACTTGGTGAGCCCCGATAAAGGGTTGACCTACGAGCAGTGGCGCGACATCGCGGAAGACTTCAACGAAGAGGCCGTGCCGCAACACTCTCAACTGGCGGGGAAGTGGGTTGCGCTCAAGAGCCTCGACAGCAAGCAGCTCCGCTTCTTTGCGTCCTCCGTCAACTTGCTCGCCGTGCTCTGCGCCGGGCGGAACGGCGCCTCGCAGCGCCTGGTCAAGAAGTTGTTGCCAGTAGACACCATCTTGGAGTGCTTGGAAGAGCTGTCGGACTTGGGCCTGTCTCAGACGCGCGACAAGGAAGGTTTCGCGAGTCTGCACACCGCATTTGTTCGCGTGCTGCAGAACTTGCACGTTCAAGCGGTTGCTCTCGAAAAGGTAAAGTTAGTTTGCTGCTAATTGCTGTTGCTCCCTCCTGAAGACTATTGAGTGCAAGTGTGCAGCTTTTTCAGCTCGTACGCGTTTCTCCAAACTTCAACTTTTTTTACGTGCTTTCTATTCTTCCCTGTAAACACATGAATCTGTTCTTACAGGTGAGTGAAGGAACCTTGGAGGATTCCACTCTGGTGTGGACGTTGGGTGAAGAAGATGTTCCTGACGACTACGAAGACGTTCGAGTGGAAGTGTTGAACAAAATCTTCAGTGCGTCCACCCAGTTTGATGAACCCCGGGCCACCAATGAAGTGATGGACGCAGAAGAAGCCGTTCGCATCGTTGGTGAGATAGACAAGTGATGATGAGTCGAAGTTGTACACACATATGCAGATGCGTGCTCTTCCTTTTAGATTGCTATTCATGATCATTGTAGTTTATTTCTCTTAAGCTCTTCCTTTCTGTCAACCGTTCCTCCAGAACGGTACGACGGCAACTTTTTGAAGCGATCCGACGTGGTTGCTCTCAAGGACATGTCTGCAGATGGCACCACTGGTGCCGAAACCACTTCGGGCGCGTATGATGCTGCCATGGTTGCGCAAGCCAAAAAAGTGCTCCGGCGGCGCTGGTCCGAATTCATGCTGGTGGATTTGGGGTCGTTTGCCCAGCGCTACCGCCTCCGCACTACGGTGTTCAAGACGATGCGCGCCGTGGAGAAGTTTGCGCAGCGCGAGGGGGGCAAAGATTTGTTCGGGTCTCCAAAGGCCATGGAAGCGGCGCACGCGTTTCTGGTCCTGGTGCGGGAACTGGTCACGGCGAACTTCTTTTCGCCCATTTACGAAGTGTACCCTCGCTGCGAGCTGACCATTGGCGGCGTGAAAGAAGAGCCCTTCTTTTACCGCCGCACCAAACAAATGCTCAACGGCACTTCAGCGCAGGTATATCAAAACGAAGCCCCTTGATGATCTGTGAAGGCTGTGCACTTTAGGCATTTCCTCAGAATCTATGCCCGTCTTCAATACAGTGCTCTGATCTCACGTGAGTACTTTATTAGCATGTTTGTTTGCTTTTTTTCAGAGGGGCACAGACGGCGAAGTCGCTCCCAAGCTGGTCTACTCCTTTGGCTCTACTCAGTCAGCAGCCCCTGTGCTCGCCCCGGGCGGGGATAAGCTCGTGCCTCCCGGCTTTCGCACTTCGGTGGATGCCAAAGTCGTGCCGGCCGTGCCCACTGGCCTTGAGATCAAAGCCATCGAAGAGGTGTCCCTTCGCGCTCTCCCTGACGATGTGGATACTACTGACGGCAAAGACTTCGGCAGCATTGTGTTTGTGCTTCGCCCCGTCACGGGCGGGCCGCTTGACGCTTCTGGCGAAGGCAGTGACGACACTGGGATCCCTAACCAAGATCAGGACGCCGTAGAAGTCATTCGCCTTATTTTACGGGCCTTGCAAAAGGCGTTGGACCCAACCGTGCAAGACCAGCCTCTCGATTCGCCGGGGCAAACCTGGCCTTCCCTGGCAGAAGACGCATCTTTGGCCGAGGAACACTTCGGGCGCGCGTTCTCCTATGTGCAGAAAACCCCTCTGGACGGGCTCCTGCAGAAGGGGCGCATGAATTTGCAGTGCGAAATCCTCAACATTTGGCAGCTGTCCATTTCGACCAATCAAAACTTGCGCGTGGCCACGTTTTGGAACGTGTTTCAGACCGTGTACAAAAAGTACATCGAAGACGTATGCTTCCCTGTGCAAGAACTCACTGATGAGGCTGACGCTGGGAACGACGAGGACGACGACGACGAGGACGGCGATGGTCATGATGACGGCAGTGGTCATGGTTCTGGCCTTGTGAAGACCGTGAGCAGCGTGGTCAATGGCGACGAAGTCGATCTCGATAAGATGGGGGAGACCATGAGACCCGGCCAAATGAACAAACAAGGATCAACCTTCGAGATGGAAAACCCTAGCATCGCAGGCGGCATTGAAATGGCACCCAAGCGTCAATCCACGATGCCCGATCGACAAGTGTCCCAAGAAGATTTGCCCGTGGAAGAGCTGTCGAAAGGGAAAGCCCTCACGGAACAAGAACGCAACGAACGGCGCTACTTGGAGCATCGTGATGTTGATGCCAAAGCATGGGCGAAATTTCGCCGGGAAGCCAAGGCTGAGGTCATGAAGGTCTTGAAAGTGTTCACGACGGAAGGGCGGAGCCGGCTCATGGGCGACTTCGTGGTCGAGTCCGCGAACATGGAGCTTCAAAAGCAGCGCGGCATTGCGTTCTTGAACTTGTTGCTTTATGACGACCAACAACTCAGTGGCCTGGCGGTGAAAATGTTGTACCGCCACTTCAACCGACGCATCGAGTTTTCCAGCCGCCTCATCAACTCTACCCTGGTGCTCGAAGAGCAAGACAAAGACACCCTAAAGTTTGTGGCGAAGCGCCGCTTGGCTCTGAGCCGATGCATGCAACAATTCGCCAACCCGTACCGCGGTGGGGCAGCGGCCTCGAAAGACCCCAACAAACGCGCGAAAACCACGAAACAGCGCCTCAAAAACCTGGCCGAATTCGTGTGCGTGCTGTTCAACGACCCCGAACTGAGCCCGGGCCCACTGGGCTTGATTAACCTGTGCTGGACCCCCCTTTGGGACGCGTTCGACAACAGCGGCGACAACGACGGCACGGCAGCAGCTGCCGCAACGGCAGCTTCGTCGTCAGCGGCCGCGGCTGCTGGTAACACGCAAGGCTCTTTCTCCAGCGTGGCGAGCAGCGGCAGCGACGCAGCGGTGACCTCTGCCCCCAAAGTGCTCACGGCCTCGGAGCGGGTGATGGTGTTGGAGGGTTATGGAGCGCACCCACTGGTGCGAGGCCTGCCGCGGGAAGAAAAAGTCGAAGAAATGAACCAACAAATGCTGGGGGAGTCGGGCGTGCACGAAACGGTGTTTGAGTTCTTGAAGGACGTGGTACGAAATTCCCGCTCGAAAGAAGAGTTCGACGCAAATCTGTGCGCGGAGCAGAAGCAAGTCCTCAAAGCGTGCCTGGTGTTTCTGTTCTACTTTTGCTACGCGCACGCCCGCAACTCGGACCTGCTGTGGTCACGCCCCAACTATCTCGAGGTGTTGCTATACTTGTTGCCGTGGTGGGACGGCAGTGAAGTGGTGGTGCTGCTGGCCGAAGTCCTGCGCGACAACGACGCGGGCAACAAAATGGTGGAAGAATCCCACGTGCGCGCGTTCGGTAAGCAGTAATTTTCAAAAAAGCTCGACTTGTTGCTATAAGGGTGGTCGTTTTTTTTTGCGTTTCGTGCACATTCACTTACTGAATACTTGAAATGTGAAGCAATCGTCATGAAGTTGTTTCTTCCTTTATGGCATCATTTGCTAAATCCTACGTTCAACATCCATCTCTCTTGATTCTTGGTTTCTGTGCACGGCAACAGTGGCCCTGCTGTTCAATGCAGTGCGGTCCGCGAGTGCCGATGACGAAGCCGCTGCCGCTGACTCGACCATCTCGGCATTCGGCCAGAAGGATGGAGTTCAAGGCGGAGACTGGACGAAAGCGTCAGCCTTGCTCGATTTGCTCGCCTCGATGGTGGAGAGTGAAGCAGGCCCAATCATGGCGAGGCAAGAGTTGGTGGCGCAGGCCCTGGAAGAAGGCTTGCGCCTGTCCAACGACACCCTCGGCGCGACCGACGGCCACCTTCTCGCGGCCTTCTTGTACTTAGACAAGGCGAGCGTCGAGGACCTGCTGGCGCGAAACCAAGCCGCCGACAACCAATCCGAAGCCAGCAGCCGAGGCGGCGAAGGCGGCGGTGGTAACGACAACAACGACAACGACAACGAGCCCGCAGAATTGGAAGAAGTGTCCAGTTTGTACCAAGTGTCGCGGGTTGTTGAGGAATACGAGCGCCTGACTAAGAAACGCAACCCTCCTCGGAAGTTTGAGGCAGTTTCCAAATGGAAGTCGTTTCATTTGCGCTGTAAGCCTCTGCCTCAAAACACGCACCTGTCGTTCCATATAAAAGTGGTCGACATTTTGGGTATGTTGGCGAAAGGCGACAATTTGGCCGTGGAACAATGGTGCAGTTTGTTCATTTCCGAGCAAGAAATGGTGCGTGGAATTAGCTTAAATCACCCTGTACTGAAGGGATGCTTCGTGCGGTACATGCACGGAACTTACTTTTCCCGCGCCAATGCCAGCAGTAGCAGTGGAAGTGATGGCGCAGGGGAAGACAGCGTTGGCACTGACGTGGAAGATCGCGGGGAAATGCTCGTAGAGCGCCACCAAAAGGACATCGTCAATTTGTTCGGGGAATTTAACAATTACTTGAGGTTGTTCCACCGGTTCCAGTTGGATTCCGCCGCCAGCGCCATGACCGCCACCCTGTACGAAGAAGAAGAACTCTTCGAAAACGTGGTGGTGGATGTGGTGCTGCCATTTTTGAAAGACTTTTTCACGGGCACCTGGTCTCTGATGCCGCCGTCGTTCGGCGATCTCCGCGGGAGCACCGGTATACTAGGCGGCGGTTTTGACGAGGGTGGTCATGGCGGCGGCGGCGGCGGCCGTGGTGGCACCGACACTCCACCGAGTGCGTATAGCTCGCAAGAGCGCAGCGACCGGTCACACTCTGCGGGCATGCCTTACAAGGGCAATACCACCCCCAAGGGCAACAGCGGTGGCGGTGGTGGCGGCAATAATAACCGTTCGCTGCTGTGGAAGTGCGCGCGGCACCCCAGCAGCATCGTGCACCAACTCTCAAAACTGGCGGCGCACGACAAGATTCAGAAGTGGGAAAACGCCCGGGTAGGGGTGCTCGAGGCGCTCGTGGCGGCGAGGTCGCGGCGCATTGGGGGCAGCGACGACAGCGGGGGGTTTGGCCACAGCAACGGCGCTGGCGCCAGCGAAGAACTGATGATTCCGCCCGAGTCCATCTTGAGCGCTTCGGTGGGGGAAGCCGAGCGGCAAATCGAACGGTTTGTGGTGCAAATGGAGTCGGAAGGCATCGCGGACGACGAAGACGAAGACGTCATTATGCAGCGCCGGAAAAAGGTTCGTTTGTAGTGAAGTGCTTTTTATACTTTCTTACTCGCTATGCTTTACTCTTTGTCTTCCGTATAGCCAATTAAACGCTTTTGTGTGCCCCGCACAACAAAATTAACAGGCCGCTGTGAAGTCAGCCCTCCCCCATTTTGTGCACGTGATCATGGAATGCTTGGAAGGGAACCAAATTTTCGACGATTCCATTGGCGGCAAACTCACGCGCTTTGGGTCCGCTCTGAGCAGCAGCAGCAGTGCCTCCGGCCTGGTTGTGGTGTCCACAGAAGCCCTGCTGGACCCTCTCCGAGACCCGTTCTTTGACGTGTTCGTCGACACGATCCGGAGCCGCATCATGAACTACATTCGGGCCAACGCCTCAGGCAGTGACGTCCTGGGCGGAAGCGAGTTGAGTTCTTCGTCGTCGTCGTCTCCGATAAGTGGGGTGGGTGGTTTGGGTGCTGGTAATGGCACGGTGCAACCGCCGCTGCCCTTGGCGGTGCAATTGTCTCGGCTCACGGGGGGGCGCAACGTCGAAGACGCCCTCGAAGTGCTGGACTACGATTTCGTGGACGAAGAAGACCTGGAAGACTCGGCAATGAATTTCGTGGGGGCGGCGGCGACCGCGATGGTCGAGTCGGTGCGTCAAGTGCCCGCTCGAAAAACCTCGTTTCGGTCGACCCGTCGCCGCACAACCTCAGTGCTGACCAAAGGGCAAGAGTACGACCAAGCTACTACGCAACTGGCCACTCGCGCGCGCACTGCTGCGTTTGACATTTTCACCCAGCAGTCGAAGCTGTATATGGTGCAGCTGCTGGACCATTTGTGCGGGTTTTTGTCGGAAAGCTTCACGGGCTGCGACACTTACCTGGCACTGGCGCTGCAGCACTTGATGGCCTCCAAGCGGCAAGAAATCGAGGAAGAGCACATGATGCACTCGGCCAAGCCCAAAAGTTCTTTGAGCATTGCTCTGGCCGATGACGATCTCGTGACCAAGCTCATGCAGTGCGCGCTCATCAATCTCGGAGCCCCGGAAGCGATTCTAGCCCTCGTATCCCTCGGCCACCGTCAGCCGGGAGTGGAGCTCAACTCGTACTACGCCGCCATGGTGCCCCAAGCGAATTATCTGGCGAACGCTCTCTTGGACGGCGGCAACTACGAGGCGCAGCGGCGCATTCTCGAGATTTTTGTGGCCAAGAAAACGTCGCTGGAGTCGCACAAGGAAGAAGGCTTCCTGCGAAGCTTGCAGCAACAGCTTCGGGACTTGCAGAAAGAGTTCTTGAACCCGAACATGGACCTCAAGAATTTGGGCCAATTAGCGGCGATGGAAGCGGCGCGAGAGCGGGCGGTAGCCGTGCTAAAATTCATCCAAAACCTCGGTAATTTTTCTTTTTTGCCATGCTTTTGCTTGAAAAGGGAATTGAAAATTGTCTCCTTACTTGTCTATCTTTTCTGCCTTCTTTTCCGTCTATCCACCCTCTTGATAACGTTCCTCCTTTCTGTTTTTCTTTTCGTTACGAACAGTGGAGGGTCACCAAACCGCCCATCAAGATTTCTTGCGTGTGCAGCCGGGGGTGACCGAAACTGTCAACCTGGTGCGCGAAGTGAGCACTTTTTACAACGCCCTGTACGAGTGCGTCGACGCGGAGTTCAAATTAGTGCAAGACCGTGACTTCAACGCCAAGTACGCGCCACCCGTGGCGGGCTACTTGTGGGCGTCCCAGAAACCGCAACGGAGCAGCAAGAAAGGTGCAGGTGCGGGCGCCGGCAGCAGCAACGGTTCGGGAGACGGAGTCTCCGTAGCAGCCGCGTCCTTTGGCCGTACCAAAATCGTGGCGTGGCACGAAGGGATTGATTTCGCGAAGCTTCGGATCGTGATGCCGGTGCTGGAGCAGTGCCTCGACACCATGCAGGAATTCTGCGCGGGGCCCAATTTGCAGAATCAGCTCACAGTGGTGCGCGCGGGAGTCTGCGCGTCCCTACCAAGGCTCTTTGCGTTCTTTGGGGCTCTGCAGCTGCGCCAAGATGCACCTCCGCCGGAAAAGAAGAAAACCTCTGCCAAGCGCGCAACTGCCACTCGGCGCGCGAGTTTTGGGATGGAGGATGCGTCAGGCGCCGTATCCAAGACCAGCACCCAGGCGAAGGAGTCCGCCGCCCTGACGAGTTTCAAGCGCACCTGGACTACGGCGAGCGCGGATTTGTGGATCACCTCCTTGACCGACACCGCTCTGATGAGCCGCGCGGGCGGTCGCTCCGGCGGTGGAGACAGCGTGCTCGGCGATCTCACCGCGAGCCATTCGTACACATTGAGCTTTGGAAAAGGCCATGCGCCCGGGTCGAAATGGGTAGGGAACGACCCGGCCTTGCTCTTCATGCTGTTCCGGCAGCGGATGCACGCCGAGAAGAAAATCAAAGCCCGTTTGCTCAATGGGCAAGGGGGCGCACGCAACGGCTTCAAAGCGGAAGAAGTAAGCTACCCCGACGACGCCTCCACTCTCGTGAGCCTGCTAGGCACCTTGCGTGTGGACAAAAGTGCCGCCGGTGACAACAATCTGGATGACGACACTGACGCTGGCGGCTTCGGCGGATTGGGCCATCTCAGCAATATCAGCACGAACATCGGCAATATCGGGAATAACATCGGTGGGGGCGCTAACCATGCGTTCAAAGGGCTCCTCGGCGGCGACTTGCGGGGTTCGGTCTCTGGCAACAGCTCAGAGATGGACGAAAGCAGCAATGGGATGAGCGGCTACCAAGAACACGACGAGAATCTTGCAGCTGCATTCTCTGGTGGCGGTGCCTTTGGCGGTGCTCGCAGCGGAGTCGGCACAAATGCGTTTGACACCGAGGGACGTGATGGCGGCTGGGTCGCTGCCAAACGCGCGTTTGTAGCGCTCAACAGCGGCAAAAAAGCCGAAAAATGGCGCCCGCAGCAGGGCGACAAGAAAAGGGCCTGGCGCTACGAGCGGCAATTGCGGCAGCCCCCACGCAACATTTACAGCGACATTGAAGACTTGACCAACATGAGCTTGAAGATGGAGAAAGCGTTGGTGACGTTCGTGCAGAGCGTGGTGGAGGGGGGCGACGTGGACTCAGAAGTGGTGGACCACGTGGTGCAAAACTGGGACATGTCCGTAATGTTCGGTTGCGCGGCCAATTGGCTCGGGATTCACCAAGAGTTCAGCCGCAGCTTCGAGAAAGCCAGCCCGATGCACGTGAGCCGAAACCGGGTCGCCGAAGTCAGCGCGATGGCGATTCAATGGCACATTTTGATCGAGTCCATGGGCGACTCTGGCGCTCTGGGCCCCGCGTTCAAGGGGGACTACCGCGAGCTGTGCACATTGCGCCGAGTCAGCGTCAGCAAAAACGGCTTGCCTCTGGTCGGTCGTGTCGAAGTGGTAGGCAAAAACGACCAAGTTTCCCTGCTGTACTTTCCCGTGCCGCAAATTGTCACCAGCTGTTGGTGGCGGCCCGAAGTAAAACACGAACGGAACCAAATCTTGTACCCCGACAACTTGAGCAAGCGAAGCAACCCCGACGAGAAAATCAAAGACTTTTTGATCAAGTCCGACGGCCTCGTGGAGATCTTGGAGCACGAGTACATGTTGCAGGAGCTGGCGGCCCGTGGGGGCGTGCAATGGTTTTTGGCAGAAATAGGGCAGCAGTCTGCGCCGCTGAGCTGGATTGCGCTGATATTAACCCTGGTCATCAACGCCCTCCTGCTCTTTCGGGTGGGGTACTCCAGCGACGGGACGGACATCGAGGGCACCAGCGAGATCACCTACTCGAGCTTGCCACTGTGGCACTTCATTACCTCCCTGCTGCTGTTCACCTCGTACATCATTTCCACGGGTTGGCGGAACGTCCGCACGGCGCGCACCAAGAACGAAGACGGAGTGGTGACGTTTTACAGCGGTGAGCGGTGGCTCATTCGAATTGCCAAAGCACTGGGCACCCTCCTGCGCTGCCGCCCGAAGGTATTAAATGCTTCACTTCATTAGCGTGGAGTTTATGTTTGTCAATAGCACTCTCTACTGTAGTAGAACACATGTCTATTGCCTATCATTTTTTTTTTTTTTCAGTGTTAAATATCTCACTTTTTCTTTCCCTTTGCATTCAATCCCAATGCGGCTGCTCTTCGTGTCTCTCTCTCTCTACGCCGCCTCAGACTGCGGATGCACTTGTGGCCGGTGGCGGCATGGGCTCTACCGGTGCTGACCCTTCCGGTGCTGGGGAATCGCGGGGCAGTGGTGGCAATGCGGACGACGAGCATGAAGTGACCTTCGTGCTGCCGTCGGCTCTCTTGGTGCCGGTGCACTTCTACACCGGCGACTGGCGAGCGAGTTATTACACGGCCTTCGTGGTGGTGTCTTTCGTGGGTTTCGTAGTGACGCCCATGGCGTTCGTGATTTGCATGTTCGACGTGGTCCGCATGTCGCCAACCATGCAAAAAGTGATTCGGTCCTTGACCTACAACATCGATCAGGTGAGCAATCAGTGTATATTCAAAACTCGGCTGAATTTCAAATTTCTTCTGTGGCTTCACACTGAAATGCTCCTTCCGGAATACATTTAACTGACATGTGCATGATCTCATTTCACCAGGTGATTGTGACGGTGTTTTTCATGGCCATTTTGCTTTACCTCTTCGCGGCGTTTGCGTTCTTCTTCAACTTTGAGTACGGGTTCGAGGAGCATTACGCCTGTGCGGAAGACGCGATCACAGAAGGCAATTGCGGGGGCGACTTCGCGTCTTGGTTCCGATTGCATTTGGACTACGGCGTGATCAATCCATTGGTGTTTACCGACAGCGACGGGCCGATTTCAAGCGCGAAAGGCTCGGTGTTCGGGTTTTTGTACTACTTCCTCATCAACCTGGTGATTACCGCCATCGTGAGCGGTATTATCATTGACACTTTTGCCCAGATGCGGTCCGACCGCAACCTCGTGGAACAAGACCTGAAAGGCAGTTGCTTCATTTGCGACATCGAGCCGGAAGACTTCGAGCAGTTCAACGTGCGGTACAGCGACCACATCAAGCAAGACCACAACATGTGGCAGTACATTTGGCTCAAAATTTACTTGCGGGACAAGGACCGGGTCCAGTACTCGGGCATGGAGATGCACGTGGCCCCCTTTTTGATGCGCCACTCGCCGCGGTGCATGCCCATCAAGAAGAGCCGCGCGATCCAGGGCAAAGTCCGAGACAAAGCCACCCTGCCCACCATCTTGCAGAAGATCAACAACATGTCGAGCTCGACTTCGCAAGCCATCGAAGAGTTGCGCCGCAAAGTGGAGGTGTCGAGCGGTGACATGAATGAGCGCATCAGCAAAGCGCTTGCCGCCAATTCCGCGCCACAGCAAGCCCAGTCGTCTCTGGTCCCAGAAAGCGGAGGACTGGGAGGTGGGGCATTGGAGTCTCTTCGTGAAACTGTGCGTATGTAGGCGCTCTTCGTGAAAAAAAAAATGGCAATACCGGACACCCCTTTCTTCGCTTACCATAAAGCCACTATTATTCACCACAAGTATTTTCTTTACTCCCAGCTCCCAGCTCTACCAACACCTCAATGTGCCAATTATTAGGGCAGATATAAATACTAGTATTAAGCGGCAGGGTATTTCGGTTGGGTTAGGAGGGCGGGTAGGTGCTGGGTTCCTGGGTGGGGCGCTCGCTTCTAAACCTAGCGATAACAGCAACAACAGCAAGGGACATATGGCGCAAACAGCGCTGGGGCATCATGGCTGCTCTTCCTATTATACTATAATCCAAGATCTCGCCCTTGGTCTTGCCTTTGAATATTAATCGGGTTCTAAATTCTGAGGTTGGTCAAGAGACCAAGAGAAGAACAGGAGTAGCTATTTAACAGGAGTAGCTATTTAAGACGCCGGCAATTCTTTTTAGGAGCACACTAATCACTCAAGCACTCCATACGCCCAAATTATTTATCGATTCCAACTCTCCAATTGCAACGACAAAGATTTGACCAGGCCCACGCCCACCCGCGCCAGTTCGTGTTCTTGGAAATGTGGCGGTTGAGCAGCCGGTGCTGAAGAAGGTGATGGTGTTAAATCTCGAACTTGAAGGTCATCCAAGCGATAGAAGCGTAAAGAGGCTTCGATATGGTATTGCACCGGTGTTGACCGTAGAGGAGCGCTCGTGACGTTCTTCGTGTTGTCATCGTCATTGCGGGTAAACAGGGTTGGCAGAAACGGTGGAGGCAATAAGAACATGAAGCGAGGCCCTGCACTGTCATCAACTGCGATACACTGCTCTGACAACGAGCTTTCCTCTGAAATTCTACTCGTTTGGGGTGGAGTGCCCTCTTCTTTGTCGCCTTTTACATCTTGGGAACCAACTAATTCTGCGCACATGTACCACATACCACTGGTGTTGCCATCATTACCAACGGTAAAGTCTATAGCAGGGTCAAAGCGCCAGTCAACAATGACATGCACCGGTGAATCTACATCCAGTGCGGTGCCTTCGAGTGGAGACACCATCCGCAGAGCACTCTTTCTGTTTTTGCTGCTACCAGGAATGCTGCTCCAATCAGGTGCTTCCGCCACTGCCCACACTCGAGGAGGGCCGCTACCTGTGCTGTGCTTTATTGTCGAGTTTCTAACAGTCCGTGCCAAGGGTAGCGGCGACGTCGACAGTGGTGACCACGGCACCAATTGATACTTAACGCTGTAAGCATGGTACCCTTCTACTGTCTCTGAGCTACGAGGTGCGTCTTCTCGTGGCTGCTGCAGCGCCAACACTTCCTCTGCACGCCAGGTTCCGTCCGCGTTTACGGTGCGGCCTACGAATTCAAGCCCGCTCGCGTCTCGAGGCCAAGGCAAAGGCTGTTGCACGACACATTCACCTAAAGGGCTATTGAGGTCGAGTTCATTGGCCACAGAACGCCAGGGAGCCCCCTTGCCATCTAAACTCTCAGGCCAGTCCCCGATGTCATTCACCCAATTGGACGCCTCTTTGGCGACAAGCTTCTCTTTGATTATGTTGCTTCGAGAGGTGGCACCATCTGCAGGAGGCCCATACGGGAGAGGAGCAGGCACCCAGCTGTCGTGTAATAGTAAGCCGAGTTCGCGGCACTGGGGCCAAGCCAATGCGCCGACTCCAGCCAGAACCCGCGCTGCCAAATTGGTGGCTGAGCTCCTTGATTTCTCATGATGATGTGGTGATGCTGCTGCTGCTGCTGCCATTGCTGCTGCCGCAGAAGTCAGATTATTGCTCCCGTGCAAACCCTGCTGCGCTCCTCTGGCAACAGCCCATCGGTGGTGAGATGGTGGAGACTGACGGTGGCCGCGCCACGATTCACGCGTGTGAAAAGCGCTTTCAATTCCGAAGTGGTGTGGATGGTCGCGGACCTGTATTTTTTAAAGGTAACATCATCGGTTTTAGGTTTTAAAAGAAATTAGGAGTCAGTGACGAACACGAAAAGATACTCAAATCTATGAGAGAAAAAGTAGAAGACGACCACAAAAGATGACATTGCAGTAGACGATTCTGATACAGCTCTGATGACACCACGAAACATTTAGTTCACAATAAGCACGCACCGCGTGGCATGCTAAGCCAGACAACGCCCACGCGCTCACACTTGCTTCGTCCCTGCGAGACAAGAGTCCCGAGTGCAATCCTCGGGCCACAAAGCGATCAATGCCTTCATCATGGTCATCATTGATGTCATCATGGTTGTCGGTTGTGTCCTCATTTTCGCCATCATTGGAGTGGACAGGAGGAGTATGAGGTGAGTCCAGGGGAGACACGTTCACAAGTTCCACGCCTGCTGTCGCGAGTTCTTTCAAGAGTCCATTAGGGATGTTGGCGTCTTCTGAACAAGCATGATAAATGCGCATTCGCCAATGTGCAAAAGGATACTGTGAACCAAAGCGCCCAAAACCATCGTTGCTTCTTCCTTTTCCTCTTCCACTGCCATCCTCGCTTCCAGTTGAGTTTGTGGCCACTTTCCTTAACCGTTGAGAGAGTGCACGTGCTCCAGCAAAGGACGCTGCAAACTCGCCTGGCCACATTTCGTTGCTTGTCGCACCACTTCGTACTGACTCAGAGCTCGATTTGGTCGTCTTCTCGTTATCGCCACTGCTGTCTCTACTGGCTTTCTCCTTGAGCCACTCTTCTTCGCAGACTGGAAGCGCGTAGGCCACTACACAATTGCCCGCTGCACATTCAGCCGCAAGCGATTCAGAGGCCGTTAAGGGCACTGATTCACCACCATTTCCATCACTCTCAATACCATCTGAGGTCTCTGAAGATGAATCTTCTAATGGCAGATCACTTAGTTGTGGTCGCTTCGGCTGCGCTAAAACATCGCCGAGTCGGTAACTGCAGCCGGAGACCGCTGGCACGGCGCTGAGTGGAGCCACTCGGGTAACGATTTCCGAAAACGTGGACCAATGCGATATCACGCGCGTAACCTTTATTATGGTGCAGCGCAAATGTTCCAAAAGTGTAGTGCAAAGCAAAAAGAATCAATGCGGGGTTTCTGTATAATTGATAATGGTGAAAGTCAATTTACAATGCTTACCACTCTTTCATCCGTAAGCATGATTTGTTCGACGAGAGCTCGTTGCAAGCATGCTGAACTACGCGTCATGTCTTCTTCGTTACCACTACTGCCACTACCACCATCACCATCATTGCTGCTGGTCCTGCTTTGGCGGCGCGTATTGTTGCTCTTCTCGCCCTCAGAACGGGTGCGACACAAGTGCCCGTCGTAACCAAGCACGATACCAGGCGCGAAAGCAGCTTGCAATGCAGCTACTGCTTCGGGCACGTCAGAGGCAATGTAAAAGACTGTCTGGTAACCTTTGGCACGGTAAGAGCTTTGCAGTTTGCGCATGGCGACCATAAACGAGGGCGGCGCGCATGCTTCTCTCGTGGAGCGCGCGGAGTCGCCAAGCATTTCCATCTCGGTGGCCATATGTGCAGGTGGCGATGGCACGTCCTTGCTCATGTTTGCCTGTGAGCAGAACGCGAGAAGAAAAATTAAGGAAGGCAGTTGAAGTTATTAACTACAGTAAATCGCTCATCAAATCAATTATTGTCAAAATCGAAAAAAATCAAAGAAAAATGTTAGGCGCAAGTCGAACATTCACGAGCGTGCAACCTGCATTCGAATGTGAACAGCCACCAGCACCCGCGGCAAAGGTGGTTGAGATGGTAGCATCGAGGTCGTATTCAGCGCTGAAGCAACTCTTCCTTGTTCTCGGGTCAGCGTTGCTTGCACTACAGTGCTGGGTGCTGCAAATATGTGCTTGAGCACTGCGCGCATGGGCGAATCGCTGCCACCACCGAGTCTGGTGTCGCCGTGGTGCTTCGACACAAGCCAATATGACGACCGCGCGTAAGCATGGTGAGCTCGACGGGGTCCAACTGTCAAGGTCTCACTGCTTGAAATGTCTTCTCTGGCATCAAGAGTGTGGGTTAAGCTTTTCAGGTCCATCGTTGGACTGAACCAGAAGGAATATACGTGTGTCTTCACTGGTTTGGACCCTGCGATTACCAAAGATTCAAAGAAGTCGTCGACCACATCCGGAGGACAGTCCAGAACAAATTGCATCACTAAAGGCGTAGCATCATCATCGCCATCGTCAAGGTCGTCATCATAAAACTCGTCTTCAAAATTGGCGTTAGAAAATTCATGTGACACGTTCTTCTTGTCACATCCGAGGCAATCGTCTCTGCAGCTACTGTCGCTATTGTTGCAGGCATAACTGTCGTCCCTTCTTTTGCTACCCTTAATGCTACTGGAAAGAGCCGTGACGTTAAATAGGTCACTAAAGCGAGCTCGACAATGAGCTTCCAGGGGCCAAAGCAACACAAGTCGACGATGTGAGCGGCGCGCGAGCAAAACTGCCGATGCTACAGCCCTTAAACGGTTGGACAAGCCATTTCCCACCATAACCAAGAGCAACGGCTTAATCGTTTGAACCTTGGCTTTCTTTTGTATCTTCTTTTGTGGCGATGGCGCCCTACTATCGAGCTCATCATTGCCGGCCATCTCGGTAGACCAACCTGCTGATTCATTTGATACTGCGTCTGATTCTTGATCTGGCGCAGGGCAAAGGACAGAGAGAACATCATCAAGCCCGAGCGCCACTGCAGCTTCAGCGGAAGATTCCCCTACACATAGTGCGTAACGGAGGATAGTGGCAGCGCGGCACTCGTCAAAAGAAATTGAGGCGCCATGACTGTGGCAACCTGCATTCATCAATGCTTTGGTGTCAGGATTTTTGGCGGGTGAATGGTTTGGAGCTGTAGAATAGCCTGGGCTGCATTCATGTGGGATACTGCCCTGAACTCGTAGTTCACTTCCTACATTAATTGTTGCATCACTGCTGCTGATGCGTTGAATTGCTTCCACGCAATGAAAAGCATGCGCAGACTCAGCGTAACGATGCTTGTCCAGCAGTGCAAAACCTAAGTGATTGAATATTGCTGCACGCGCGCTGGGATCAAGTATTGGAGTCAAAGGTTGAACCTTCATCTCCACTACTTCACTCGCACTATCATAATCGCTTTCGACAGTTCCGTATCCAGCGTGAGGAACATTTAGCCAGCGCTCAAATTCAATTGCTGCTGCGGAAGCATTTTCCCAGAGGTGCACGGTTGCCGGTGGCGCGAGCGCAGCTCTTGGGTGAGGCAGTTGTTCGCTCTCGATGCGCTGCAACCAGGCCGTCACGGTCGCGAGGCCATTGGAAGCTGCCACAGCCCAGATGTTCGGAGTTTCGCTGCTCTTGTCGCCGCCGTCTTCAGTGTAATGCACTTGCGCTGACTTGGCGTTGCCTTCCACCAAGGGCTTGCATTGAGGAGGCTCAGGGCCGCCACCGTGGTAGCATGTTTCATACGCATAGACTTCCGATCTTACCTTATCACAACACATGAGGCGCAATTGATTTATTAGACAAAGCTTACACGGTGCATTACAACTTATAATTGAAGGCGTTTGCGGAAGAAAAAAGCGCTCAATGTTGCGAGAACTCTTTTACCGCATCGGCGGCAGGCCCTTCCATGACGTCGACATTCACGTGAACTTGTACTGCTTCACTAGGCAGCCATTTCTGGCCTGGTAGCGGCGACCGAATCTTTAGAACAATGCCGCTGTTATAGTAATGATTGTTGACAATTTCTAGCGGCCAGCTAGGTGCTATCGTGAAGCATATGGCTACAAATAGGGCATTTGATCGCGGGCTCATTATGTTCAGTGTGGACAAAAACTAGACAAACGCTGGGACTTTCAACCAATTAGCCGGGCACACACGTGCCTAGCTCGAGACAATGTTATGATTTGATTGGAGAGTGGTAGCTCAAAGCTCAAGAATCTTAAAGCTAGGCTCAGTCTTGAGCTCTTCAGCCGTAGTATTCTACTGTAGTAGTCCCACTGGCTAGCTAGCTAGAGCTAATTAGGCAGCTACTTACTGTAGACGCATTGCGGTAATTTACTGCACAGAGCTTTTACAGCTCGTACACTCTGTGCATACATACATCGCTGCAGCCACATGCGCAGCAGGTTCGGGATTCAAGAAACAATATCTGGATTTGCTACGTCGCAACGTTGTCTATCTTCTGCTACTTTTCACCATTCCCAGCTCCCAAACTAAAAGTGTACACTCTTGTGGGTTGTGCGCCATAGTATTCTGTAGCCCCTGCGCCTCACAAATCTTCAAACCTTCTGTGCCGTCAATTTATTGGTTAACTTATCGTCTCGCTACAAAGCTATTAAGGAAATGGGTGTCACGAAGGAAATAATCACTCAAGGCGACGGCGTAACGAAGCCGTCAGTAGGCCAAGAGTTAACCATGCACTACACTGGCACTTTACTGGACGGTAAAGAATTCGACTCGTCGGTCCGCAAGAACAAGCCTTTCCAGTTTCGGATTGGCATCGGCGCCGTAATCCAAGGTAACGTGCATTTTTATTCATTTGCTCGACCGCTCACCGCCAGTATAACGTGCGGATGAATGGTGCTTTTTATTATTATTTAATTATTTGCATGCTTTATGATGCATGCGCGGCCAGGTTGGGACGAAGGCGTCATGACGATGAGCCTCGGCGAGAAAGCAAAGCTTACCATCACAGACGACATGGCATATGGCCCGAACGGTGTGCCTGGCGTGATTCCACCGAATTCCACGCTTCAATTTGAGGTGGAGGTGTTGGCCGTAGGTGACAAAACCAAACCCGGCTTTTCAAAAGGCGGTGGCGGCGGTGGCGGCTGCGTTTTGCAATAGTGTGCTGAAGGCACCTCCGAGCAATGCAGATGTCGAATTCTTTGCCTGTGGAACTAACCTCAAGAACTCGAGAGGCCACTTTCCGTTTTATCTAAGTTCACTCAATATGGGTGCTACAGGTAAGCCACTCCCTATCATTCGTAAACCTCACTAAAAAAGTCAGACATATCGAATGCACGTCCTCACCAAGAAACTCTAGATATATCTTGCAACAAGTCTTCCTCGCTTGTTAGCCTTTGTTGATCTGTGTGCCTAAGGACTCGGCCGTCAATATACCATCCCACATCGGTGAGCGCTACGGCATTTTTATTTCAAACGGTTTTTAGCAAGGTGCCGACCCCACACCACGATTTTCATCATTTTACGTGTGTTTGAGGGACGCCCCGAACGAGCCCTTGGCTAG
>Ga0307982_1000478_pt1 | contig 31718 bp, 23 predicted proteins | sample OrgLakmetagen989_FD_201847 | JGI IMG/M metagenome (GOLD analysis project Ga0307982, IMG submission 201847) | Saline water microbial communities from Organic Lake, Antarctica - #989 | ecosystem: Environmental > Aquatic > Non-marine Saline and Alkaline > Saline | place: Antarctica: Organic Lake...
ATTCACTGTCGCTATCGCTATCCAGGTCCCCAATGTCCAGTGTGATGAGGTTCTCGGGAACAGGGGCCGCTGACGCGGCAGCAGCCCCACCCGCACCTCCCTTCACTGCCGCAAGCCCCCCCGTGTGCTGAAACGAAAGCTGCACTGCCTTGCGCGCCTGATCCTCTTCTTCTGTGCGAGTCAGTGACATGGTGGAAGTCGCGATCACAGATCGCATCTCCAGCTCGTCGGCCGTCGGCACGGCGCCGGTTGCAGTGTTTCCCGTGGTGGTCGCTACCAAGCCCGCCACGTAGTCCAGGCGCCCGCTGGAGGGCACCACCACAAATGGGTGCAGTGCCTGTGTGGCTTTGCCCGTCTGTAGGGACCTGTCTGTGCTCTGCACCTCCCCAAGGCAATGTCGTCCCCCGGGGGTGCCGGGGCCCCGCAGCGCCACGGGAAGCGGAACAAGGGGCGACTCACACTCGCAGAACAACGTGCTGAGGCTGGTGACAGCTTCCCGCGACCGCTGCGGCAGGCACGCTGTGTTCATTCCCAGCAGCAGGGTGCAGTGGGGCAGCTTGCGGCGCAGCGCCTGAACCAGGGACAGGGGGGCAGCCTCTCCCCCCAGCGTGCTGCACAGCGCTGACAGGTCTGTGATGATGATGCACCCGCAGGTGGCGGTGCCGGCCGCTTCCGTGATACTGGCGGCAAGAGAGGCTGGCGTGATGCGCTCAGGGGACGGTGCAGCTTGTGAGAACAGGCCCTTCAACCCCTCACCCGGAATAACAGCGGAAAATGCGTCTGCTGCTGTGAACCATTGCCGGTGTCCAGGCCGTGTGGGCACAAACACCAAACTTGGTGCGACAGCGACTGGGGGCGCCGGCGCATGCGAACCTGCTGCCTGGGCGCCATCTGTCGACTCACTGCCTGCAGCTGCAGCCACGGGAGGAGAAAGTGCACCAGGTGCATTGTATATAGAGTTCAAATATGTGGATACCTGTACTAAATACTGTGCATGGTTAGGGGAGTCAGGGTTGTCGCCCACACGTACGACTGCCAGCATATTCCGCAGCACGGCATGGCCGCAAGTTTGGGTATCGTAGCTCCAAGCCACACAAACCAGAGGCGCAAGATCCTGTTGCTCGCTTTTGATTTTTTTCAAAAGTGCCTGATCAAGGTTCAGCACACGGCGCTTTGCGCGAAAGGACATGATTCGTTTGCGTGAGATACTTCTTGCAGGACTATCTTGTGATCCAACAGGCTGCAGCAAATGAGAAGTACACACAGCTGAATGGAGTTGAACAAGTTATCATGAGGCTTTGTGTCGCATGGCTAGAATTAGTTTCCACTTCTATTGTGTAGGGCATAGGGGCCTATACAAAGCCATTCTGCAGGAGTAGATTTGCTCCGCAATGCGCAAGGCGAAACCCTGCAAAGTAAAGCACATATACTGGCAACAGCTGATGGTCATTCAGCAAAACTTGCATTTTTCCAGTCATCATGCTTGTCCGCACGGTCTTATTTGCTGCGGCAGCCGCCGTTGCGCTTGGACTCAGTCGGGAGAATTCTGCAAAACCTCATCCGCTTTACGTTTGGTCCTCGCACGAAGGCCCTGCTCAGGTGAACTTGACTGATGCCAAGATTAGGCCCTTTGGGAATGATTTTGCAGTTTGGAACTTCCGTCGTCAACTGTCTGTCACTGATGTTGACTGCAACATGATTTATTTACTAGGTAAGGAGGCGGGGTGGTGCACTGCATCTGACAGCGTCAACGGAGCGTGCTGTACTCACAGGCCAAAACCGCACATTTGGCCACCAAAACTTCGGAACATATCTCATTGGCGTGAACTTCACAACAGGGTACCTTGTTGAGTCGGTTGCCATTCCTTTTGCACCCGGTGGTATTTTTGGAGGCGGCATGTCGTTGGGCTTGGATGCCTCAGCATCCGGGCCAGGCGCCTGCGAAAAGTTCATCATCATGAGCGGCTTTCAGCTGAACAACAGCACAAATTTACAGCTGCTCAGGGTTCCCGTGAATCCCCACCCACCTGTGGCTGGAGCTTCCCTGCGCGGGTCACAAGTATCTGCTCAAACTGAGTCAAACACGTCAGTGGTTTGCAATTTGGGCGGCGACTTCGCAGGGCAAAACTCGGGGCTGAACTCTGCCCCAGGGGGATACGACCATGTGCACAACAAATTGGTCATCTCCACCACGCGCTCAGCGGATGGTGTTGGCTGCTGGCTGAGCGTTGACGTTGACACCTGTGAATCAGTTTGCATTCCGCAGATCCAATACATCGACTCATCCCCAGCCATGCCGCAGCTGGCGGCCAGCGATGATGGGCCTCGCGACCGCAAATACCTGGACACAATTGCATTTTATGAGCCTGCTGGTGTATTTGTTGGCATTGGGCGGTATTTGTTTGCGAATGGAACAGTGGGCGTGGTGCCTGGAATGCTGAACGCAGAAGCAGCGCAGCTGTCGATTCCCCTGCACACAGCCCCTGAATTTGCCACCTGGGACAGTTCATGGGAAGGCACAATTGCAGTGGATGGTGCTGCTGACCGCATGTATTGGCTGGGCTACACGAACGAGGCAATGGGAAATGAGCTGGTATTCACTTCTGCCAGGGGAATCATTCAGGCCGCCAGCGCAGATGGCGCCGGCGCCAGTGCTGCGCCTGTGGCAGGCACTGTGCCCAGCACATCCCTGGGGAAGCTGTGTGGCACACACACTGATGATATGGTTGCAGTAGGCTGCCCCTTCTCGCTGGCGATGGGCCGCGTCAGCTACTGGGCCGCAGCAGCTGCTCCGGAGTAGCTGTGTGTAGCACCTAGGGCATTTCTTGCCTGGCTTCGCCGTGACACACATGTACAACAGACTAGGCAGGGCACATGCCCAATGGCAAGTTGGGTGTGCACTTCTGTGGCGATCGTTGGCATTCCGAGCAATTGCTTGGTGCAATTGCCTAACAGTCAGACGCATGCACTTCGACCCCCCCGGCCCAGCATGTCCTCCAAACCTGCTGTCAATCAAAGTCCACACTGAGCAACAGGCCCCAACCAGCACTCATTTTCCTTGTTAAGCACCAGCTGTACAAATTTGTCAGCATTCTTGCCCGACATTTGCGTAGTTACTGCATGCTAAGGTCGCTCACGGCAAAATTCAAAATTTCCGTGCTCGTGGCTTCACTGACATCCAAACACAAACTGAGCAAACATGGCGCTTGTCAACGTGATGAATATTAATGTTTTAGACAACCCAACCGTCTTCATCAACCCTTTTCAGTTCGAAATCACATTTGAGGCGAAGGAGGCGCTGCCTGACGGTGAGAATCAAAACCCGATCGTGCACGCTCACCCCGCAGCAACTCACAATGTCTATGTGCACACCATTTCAAAGCAAATTCAAGAAACTCACTACTATTTACAGATCTCGAGTGGAAAGCAACCTACGTCGGTAGCGCGCCTGACCGCAAATTCGACCAAGTGTTGGAGGAGGTGCTGGTGGGACCCATTCCGAAGGGCGTGCACAAGTTCGTGCTGCAGGTAAGCGACCCCCCCTGTCCCGACTGAACACCACTACTGTGCTGTGGTGCGCCGAAAACTTGGTGCCCGCGTCTGCGGCTCCTGCGGCGCTGTGCGTTTCAGCTTGTAGCCACCTCCTGCTGTTGCAGACTGCCTCCCCCGACCCCACAAAGATTCCCAAGGAGGACTTGCTAGGCGTCACCGTAGTGCTCATCAGTTGCTCGTACGCCAACCAAGAGTTCATCCGTGTGGGCTACTACGTCAGCACAGGGCTGCCAGGTGCCGAGGAGTCTGCCGAGACCGACCCCGAAGCTGCAGCAGCAGCTGCTGCTGCTGCCGCCGACGCCGCATCGCAGTCTCCCAACACACTGGAGCGCGTGATCATGGCTGACTCCCCCCGTGTGACGCGCTTCTTGATCAACTGGGCCCCCCAAGCTGGCGCTGCGGGGGGGGGGGTGGACTCCAGCGCTGCAGCAGCCGCCGAGGCGGAGGCTGGGCACTGGGAGGAGGAGGAGGGTGACATTGGCATGGACGAGCTGGGCAACGGGGAAGGGAGTGATGAGGAGGACGATGATGACGAAGACGAAGTGGACTTGACCACACCGGGGGGGGCGGATGCTCAGGGGGGGGGGGTTCAGGGGGGCTGGTGATATGCACATGCTGCACCCCTCTGAGGCTACAGCCCCAGCAGTCTGCAGGTTTGCGCTTCACCCTTTTTTTGCCCTGCGATTTTCAAGTGGGGCGAGGAGGCGTGAGCTAGCCGCGCTGACCACTTGTGTGTAGTGGGCAGCACATACAGCACGCCCCCATGGGGACAGTGCACTGCAGGTGCGCACAGGGGGGCGGCCTTGTGCATGATGTCAATTGCAGCAACGCCTGAGCTTGCTGCCTGGCAGGCAGGCTGCCATGGCAACGGGGCAATGTGTACCCATGCGAACAATGCAAACTGTAACACAAAGAGTGCAAGGCATACAGTGTGTACGCTTCGTGGGAGCATGCTGCGCTCATTGTAGGAAAGGGATTTGCAACGGAAGGGGGGGGCCAACAGGACAAGCAGGGCCTCGTGTCAGGGCGCCGATTCTCTCAATGTCTCAATGACTCTGCGTCCAGGCTAAACAAACCATTCCAAGCAGCCAGCCCTGGTACACATTACTGTACTCGGGTGACTGTCTATCTCTTTGGCAACTGAAGGCTCGCAGCTCTCCCGCATCGCTCTCGAGGCTGCGGAAATAGCTGTACATCTTTCACCAAGCAGTCTACCTGTCATGGACGGTGAGCAGCTGTACGATGAGTTCGGAAACTACATTGGGCCTGATTTGGACAGTGATGGTGGCAGCGTACGTTTGCTATGTGCTGACTCAGCGCTCAGCGCTGCAAACTCTTCTCCTGTCAAATATCTCTTCCCTGCAGGACGACGGCGCTTATGGTGCCGATGATTGGGGTGCCGCTGCAGAGCAGGCCGAGGTGCAGGCAGGACTTGTTGGTGACGCCAATGACACAGAGGATGCCATCATCCCACATGGTGAGTTTGTCGCAGCAGCAGTAGTGGTGCCGTTGCGGAAAATCAACTGTCACATTACCTTTCACAGGCTCTGAGGCTGATGGCGACGGTGCATATGACAATGCGATCGTGCTGCATGAGGACAAGAAGTACTATCCAGATGCTGACGAGGTCCGTGCTTGATATGCTTCATCAGGCAGTGCCGACTTCGTGCTGCCGCCACGCCACTTGAGATAATGCCCTCGGCACTCGTCTTCTTTTGCAGGTGTATCCTGATGCGGAAGTGCTTGTGCAAGACGAAGACACACAGCCAATCACACAACCAATTATCGCACCAGTGAAGACTAAGACCTTTTCACATGTGGAGAGCAAAGCTCCGGAGACGTTGGTGCGTAGCAGGTTTTCAAATTCCGCGTACTGTGTTGGGCTCGCTTTCGCTTCACGATGCACCTCGCCTTGAATGTGCAGTACTCCCAAGAGTTCCTGACCTCTCTTTTGTCCACTCCAAGCTCAATTCGCAATGTTGCTTTTGTCGGGCACTTGCATCACGGCAAGACATCGTTGTGTGACATGCTGATTGAGCAGACACATACGCAGTCCTGGAATCAACGCAAACAGAAACGGTACACAGACACACGCAAAGATGAGCAGCAGAGAGGCTTGAGCATCAAATCCACAGCTTTCTCTGCTGTGCTACAGGCAATTTCAGGGAAATCCCTGCTTGTGAATGGCGTGGACACGCCAGGTCACCCAAACTTCTCGGACCAAATGGTGGCTTCCTTGCAGGTAGCTGATGCCGCGGTGATCGTGGTGGACTGCGTGGAGGGCGTGCTGCAGGGCACTGAGAACGCCATCCGCGCTGCAGTGCGCCAGGGGCTCCCCCTTGTTCTTGTTCTGAACAAGCTGGACCGCTTAGTGCTGGAGCTGCGACTGCCCCCCGCCGACGCCTATTTCAAACTGGCGTATGTCATCTCAGAAGTGAACGCAATTGCAGCTGGGGCAGCCCCCTCTGAGGGCCTGAAGCCATCGCCCCTGGACCCCGCTGCAGGGAACGTCTTGTTCGGCTCTGCCAAGCACAAGTGGCTGTTCTCGCTTGAATCCTTTGCGCACATGTACCTGCAACGCGCAGCAGGGGACTCCCCCACGGGGGGTGCCTCGGCTGGCGCTGTGGCTTCAGGGGGGGGGTCTGCCGCCGGCGCTTCCAGCGTGAGCCCCCCTGCACTTGCCAGACGGCTCTGGGGGGACTTCTATGTGGATTGCCCCACCGGCCGCTTCGTGCGTTCAGCAGGCGCGGGGGCGTCCGCAAGTGGCCAGCCAGGCGCTGCACCCATGTCATTTGTGCATTTCATTCTTGAGCCCATTTACAAGCTGTACGGGCAAATCGTGGGGGAGGACACAAAAACGCTCACCCGAACACTGAACAAGCTTGGGCTACACGTGTCTCGGGGCGAAGCACGGGCAGACACAAATGTCCTCATCGCACGCATCTTTGCGCAGTGGCTTGGCTCCGCCCGGGGCTTGGTGACGGCAATTGCGGATTTTGCGCCCTCCCCTGTGGAGTCAGCAGCGTTCCGTGTTCCGCGTGTATGGTCTGGCGACCTGGAGTCATCCACAGGCAAGGCGCTGCTTGCGTGTGACTCATCCGGCCCGCTCGTGATCAACATTGTGCAGCAGGTCGCAAGTGCCGACGGCGAGCGCCTGCTTGCATTTGGTCGCGTGTGGTCTGGGCAGGTGCTGCCTGACCAGCAGGTGCGTATCCTGGGAGAGGGATACAGCGAAGAAGACACAGAAGAGAGCTACACCGCCATTGTGAAGAGTGTGGCTGTGAGCCAGGGACGGTATGCCGTAGAAAGCACGGGCATGCCTGCAGGCTGCCTGGTGCTGCTGGACGGCCTGGCAGGCGTGATCAAGAAAACCGCCACAGTGGTGCACCCAGCGGGGGTGGCTGGCGCTGACTCTGTTCCGGCTGTGTTCCGCCCCCTCTCCCACATCAGCAAGTCCGTGATGAAGCTGTCTGTGGAACCCATCATCCCAGGAGAGCTGCCCAAGCTGCTGGACGGCCTGCGGCGATGCGCCGCCACCTACCCCCTCATGCAGCAGCGCGTGGAGGAGTCTGGTGAGCATGTGGTGCTGTACACGGGGGAGCTGGGCTTGGACTGTATCATGCACGACCTGCGGGAGATGTATGGGGGGGTGGAAGTGAAGGTGTCGGACCCTGTGACGTCATTCGCAGAGACGGTGGCAGACACATCCAAGCTGCAGTGCTTTGGCGAAACCGCCAACGGACACAACAAGCTGACGATGATTGCGGAGCCGCTGGATAGGGGCCTGCCTGAGGACTTGGAGGCGGGCATGTTGCCCCCCCTGCACACCCCTCAGGGGGGTGCCACACGGGAGGTGCGGGATTTCCTGCGGGGCAAGTACGACTGGGACATCCTGGCCGCCAGCTCCGTGTGGGCGACTGGCCCCGATGCCAGGGGGCCCAACATGCTGTTGAATGACACCCTGGACGACGAAGTGGACACTGGGCTGCTGGGCTCAGTGCAGGAGTGGATCACGCAGGGCTTCCAGTGGAGCACACGGGAGGGCCCGCTGGCAGATGAGCCCATGCGCGGAGTGAAGGTACGCCTGCTAGACGCCTCCCTGTCTGATGACCCTATCCATCGAGGAGGGGGTCAAATCATCCCCACCGCTCGGCGGGTGGTGTACAGCTCGTACCTGCTCGCCTCCCCCCGTCTGATGGAGCCCATGATGGCGCTGGAGGCACAGTGCCCTGCCGACGCCATCGAGCCCATTTTTAAGCTGCTGCAGCGGCGACGAGGGCACATCACATCTGACGTGCCCATCCCTGGGACCCCCTTCTACAAGGTTAACGGCTTCATCCCCGCCATGGACTCGTTTGGCTTCGAGACAGATCTTCGCGTGCACACTCTTGGGCTGGGGTTTGTGACTCAGCAGTTCGACCACTGGGCCATCGTGCCTGGGGACCCCCTGGACCGCTCCATCGTGCTGCGGCCCCTGGAGCCGTCGCCCCCCGCCGCTCTGGCCCGTGACTTCATGATCAAGACCCGGCGGCGAAAGGGCCTGTCTGAGGACGTCTCCATCGCCAAGTTCTTTGACGACGCCATGCTACTTGAGGTCGCGCGTGCAGAGGCGGAGGAGGCCGGCAGCGTGGACGGCGACAGCGCATCCGTGGGCACAAGTGTACCGGGAGAGGGCAGCATTGTGTACAGTGATTAAGCGGGGTGTGTCTGCTGACTACACCCTGCTGGCCCGCGCTTCACAGTGACGCTGGTGAGAATCAATTTAGCCCCCCCCACAGGTGATGGGGGGGGGGGGGGGAGCTGCTGAACACTGCAGCTGAATACAACACATTTTCAGACCTACATGCACAAACACATACAACTCATGCACTATACATGCGGTGTTCTTAGTTGCCGAAGGGCCTCTCCCTGTCTGCTTCGCTCATGGCGCGGAAATCATACCCCCCTTCACCATCGAAATGCAGCAGGAACTCGTGCCATTTCCACAGGGAGCGCCGGTGCGACACCGTGAACAGCGTCATACCCAGCTCCTTGCACTTGGCGTAGATGGCGCTTTCGGCGTCTGCGCTCACCTGGGAGGTGGCCTCGTCATTCACCACGAACACGGGGCGATGGTAGAACACGCGGGCCATGCCCACCCGCTGTTTCTCGCCGCCAGACAGCACATCTTTCCAGTCCTGCACTGCATCCAGTCCTGAGAGATCCACCCATTCTCCATCTGCCCCCCCCTCGCCGGGGGGTGTCCCTGATGCAGGGGGGCTCCCGCGGCCTGAGGCGTAGCGCTTCAGTAAATGCCGCAGCTGCACTGTGTCCATTAGCTGGAGTATGTCTTGATCAGTCACTCCGTGTTCTCGAGCTGTTTCTTGTGTGTGCGGGTACAGCACTTGGTCCCGCAGTGTTCCTAGTGAAAGGTATGGGCGCTGGGGAATGTAGAACAGCTGGGAGGAAGATGGCTTCGTGAGAGTGCCGCCAGGCAGGGGCCACAGCCCGCCGAGAATGCGGAACAGGCTGCTTTTTCCGCAGCCGTTAGGGCCAGCAACCAAGACATTTGAGCCCAGCGGCACCTCAAATGACAGGGAGCGCACAAGGATGTCATTGTTGGGTGTTGCCAATGGCACTTGGTCAAATGCAATGACATCGTCTTTGTACACTGTGAAGCCGCGATTGAAGTCGTGCTGGTCGGAGCTGCCCTCTGGTGGCGGAGTGCTGTCGTCTGGCAGCGCTGCAGCATCTGGCGTGCCGTCAGTCAACACTGACGTGTTGGTGGCGCTTGGACGCTGGGAGATAGACACGGGTTCCATGGTCTCCAATGGCTGTGCCTGCATGCCAAGGTCTGCACTGACGAATTGTCGGTGGTATCGCCCTGTAGCCAGGCTGTCCAGAACTGTGTCCAATTCCGTCACCCGCGCTGTGAAGCCAGCTAGGCGAGCCAGTTCTCGCCCAGCAAGGATTAAGCGCCCCATGGCTGAGGACAAATTCAGAAGCATGCGGGCTGACGCGTAGTACCTCTCCATGTCCACTTTCGACAAGCGACCCTCCGCAGGCGCCGACCCGTCGGTGTTAGTTTTGGACAGAAACGGCCGGGATATTATCAGCAGCCCAACAAGTGTTGCGGCATACTTTGCAACGAGTGAATCCACGACGCCTGCCGCGTATCTAAATTGCTGCCCCTTCCTGACATGGCCCATAAGTGCCTCAAAGCTGCGCTGTAAGCCAGCCCGCTCAATCGCGCCGCCACCGTAGAACGCGACTTCCTCTGCATGTGCCAGCAGCCGTGAATGCACAAAGCGGTACTCGCCTTCCATGCTTTGTTCCACTGACGTGAAACGCGTTGTCGGGCGCCGCAGCCAAGTCAGGAAAACGCCTGAAGCCATCAAGTACGCCAGCATTGTGCCAGGGCCTTGGAGGCCAATGGTCTGTGTAAGCTTCACAAGGTACACACATGCATCAACTGATGGCTTCAACACCTGTTGGAACACGGAGACGATACTGGAACACAACTTGTCGATGTCAGCTGCGCAGAAGACAAGAGATGCAATGTGTGCCAGCGGGCAGCGCAGCGCAATATGAGGTGAACTCACTGGTGAGTAGCTGCTCTGGGTTGGAAATCCGTCCATCCACTGCCGTCACGTGGTAGTACGCTCTGCCTTGCATGTATTTGTTCAGGAGGTGGCTTGTCAGGCGTGCGCGGCATCGCATTTGCAGCTCCTGCAAGGCATACTTGAGCAGGTTGTTGGTCACTGCTAGCGGGATGAAGCCGCTGATGAAACTGGACATGTGCTGGTCAAACTGCTTGGGTGAGCGCATGATGATGGCGCTCTCAATATTCACCTGCAGGAGGCAAAACCACGAGTGAGGCAAGCGCCCAAAGCAAATCTGGAACAAAGAGTAGCACATCAACTATACTCACTTGAACACCCATGACATTCAGGTCGGCATATGTCCGAAAGGCCATGAGGACTGCAGGACGGCCAAGCATTGCACGAGTGAGCAGGAGACTTCTTGAATCAGGCACACTCACACGTTGCCAGCGCAGCCCAGAAAGCTTCAGGAGTGAAGACACCCGGAATGCAAATGCGCAGCAGTTTAATCAACTGCTTCAAAAACTGCATGTTCACCCCTGGCCTGGCCTTACCGCCAACAGCATTCGCTTCCACCATTGCAGCTTGAGCTTGCTCAGCAGCTGCCGCTGGCAATGCGCTCTTGCTGCGTGCAGCAGACGCCCCAGCCGTGCGCAGGGCACTACCGATTGCTGCTAATCCAGCCAAGTACATGAATAATTTGCGTGTGGATGGATTAAATGCCGCGAGCGGTTTCGAGAAAACTGAAGGCATGGCTGGAGGTAGCTGTGTGCGGGATTTCAGCAACGGCAGCTACCAGGCTGAGGCACGGCCCTTACCAAAATGCAGGGCCTGCTATGTGATGCAGAAATGATAACGCGAGTAAACACATGCAGATTGCGATCTGAGTACCTTGAAGTGCACAACAATGATCTGACTGATTGCCAGATTTGCATGAAGCGCAGGCCCATTTGACTCGAGCGACTGCCCCCTTGACACCCCCTGCCTCAAAGCTTTGCGAACTCTGCTTTTTGCTTGCTCATCATGGCTTGCGCTGCGGCAGGGATGTCGTGTGTCTGCAGCATGGCACCGTTCCAGGCCACTTGGAACTTCAACCCCTGTTCAATACCGTGTTCCCGACTGTGGTTCAAGGCGGCCTTTGTGCCTTGGATGGCCACAGGGGACATGGCGGCGATGCGAGAGGCAGTAGACACCGCCGTGGCTAGTGTCTCCTCCGGGCTGTTCAGCACAGCGCTGCACAAAAAGGGGGGTGTAGGGGGGGTGCAGGGGGACGGGGCGCATTGCACGTACCTCACAAGGCCAACCCGCGCAGCTTCGTCTGCGCCCATGTTTCGGGCGGTGAACGCCAGTTCGCGCGCTAAGGATTCATTCCCAATCACTTTGGGCAGGCGCTGCAGTGTGCCAACGTCAGCTGCCAAGCCGATTTCAACTTCCTTGACACAGAAGTAAGCATTGCTGGCAGCATAACGGATATCTGCGGCGCAAATCATGTCCACTCCAGCACCTACACAGGCTCCGTGCACGGCAGCAATCACGGGCTGTGCACTCAAGGCGTGTTGGGCGAAGCAAGGGATGTGCTGCATGCTGCACTGCGCTTGGGCAAGCGCTCCTTACCTTGGTGCAGTGCTCCAAGGCAGACATGGAGTCCTGATAGTATTTGATAGTTTTCATCATCTTAAATGCAATGCGACTTGGGTCGGGGTGCTCCTCGCTTTGCATGAACCAGTCCATGTGGTCCTGTGCAGCGGAAATTTCATGTGGACTGCCTCTGGCTTAGCAAGCAGCACCTGAAGTCATCACCACCAAGAGCAAGCACAAAACTGCACCACAACATTAGCATGCATTTCAATACACACCTGCAGGTCAAGCCCTCCAGTGAAGCCTTTTCCGCTGCCGGACACAACAACAGCGCGTGTATCGGGGTCATCGGACAGCTCCTCAAAAACCGCACGGATCTCGGCCCACATTTGTTTGTTCAACGCATTGGCACGTTCGGGGCGGTTCAACTGAACATGAGCTACATAATCTGCCACCTGGCTCACTGTCAAGGTGTCATACTGTGATGCTGACGCCATCGTTCGAGCCAGGGGCGTTACGGCAGCCTTGACAAGCCGTGCACTGTGACGAGTTGCTGATGCCAACATGGTGTTGAGCTTATTCCAAGCAATGCAAAAGCAACCACAAAAAAAGAACCTTTGAAATGAATTGGCTGTCAGTCAAATTAGAGGCTGCTTGACACGAGCTCCAGGGTGGGGTAGGGGGGCAATATGCCGCCTAGCTCCGGAAGATGGCTGCAGCCTCACGCTGCACAGCACCCGCCAAGTGCACTGCATGGTGTCTGGCAGCTGTACTGCGCCCCCCCGCGTCACCCAGCGCAAGCACAGGCGTGCCTTGACTGCCATCCTCGGTCGCTGCGACATGCCCAGCCTGCGCTGCAGTGCCAGAAGCCAGCACCGCCCGCCCCCCTGCTGCAGCGACGCCCGCCGCAGCACTGCAGCACGACCGCAAAATGCTCACCAGCGCATCATGGCGCTCCTCCCCATGCGTTTCATCATGTCCCTCGTGCGTTTCATCCCGCGCCGCCGCCGCTGCCCTGGCCGCCGCCAGCCACAGCGACGCCAAGTGCCAGTTCTCAGGCACTGAGCACTGCACCAAGAAGCTCTCCGGCACAACATCTTTCAGACGGCGGGCCTCCTGCTGGGCTGCTTCGTCAGGGTTATGTACGTGTTGCAGCCGATCGCTCTCGGCACTGGCGCGGCGCACTGCCCGCACTACGGCCTCGTAGCTGCCCAGGGGGGGAGCAGCAGCAGGAGTGAACCCCCCATCCACTTCGCTTGAGGGGGGGTGCGCTAGCAGTGCAATGAGGCGGGATAGGCTGGTGGCTGCGAGGAGGGCCCCCCTCACGGCGCTGTGGGGGGGTAGGCGCAGGGCGCGCTGCTTGGAGGTGTCTGCCACCTGCGTCATACGCGGCAGCAGCGCCCGCACCATGCCGTCCTGGCCAATGCTGTGTCCCAGCATCAACGCCACTCGCCACGGCTGGTGAGCATCGGGGCAAATTCGAGTGGCTTGCTGCAATGTTGCTGTGGCGGTGGCAGGGCCCTGAGCGACGATCTGTAATCGAGCCTTGAGCATCAGCTCAGGCAAGCTCTCAGCAAGTCCACCCAGTGCGTCGCGCCGCTCAGCGAGACACTCCAGTGCGGTGGCAGCAGCTGCAGCTGGTGTAGCCCCCCCCTGCACCCCCATAAGGTATGCCTCCACCACGGAACAGCAAAGCAGAGACACAGCCACAGGTGACGATCGCACTACAAACGATGTGCACCCAGCAGCAATGGCGCCTGCGAAGTCGTTCCCGGTGTGTTCTGGGATCAACGCGCCAAGTTCCAGCTTGCCATCGACGGGCAGGCCGAAACAGGCCGCAGTGTGCAGAACACAGCACCTTGCAGTCAGCGCCAACAGCTTCACCAAGCATCGACGTGTTCCTGCGGCGGCCTCGTCTGAACCCAACTTCAACAGCAGCTCTGGAACAGTTGTGCTGTCACCCCTGGCGACAGCAGCCAGCCGTGCAACCGCGAACAGCGAAGCCCGGACAGCTGCAGCAGCAGCTTGGACCGCTTTGTTCTGCGCACCCACTTGCAGCTCCACGACAGCCGTGCGTGCACGCACTGCAGCTAGGGCGGCAAGTGCAAGCGGCTTGCTGGGCTGCTCCTCCACCGCCATGGTGAGAAACGCCAGAGGGGGGGGTGTTCCGGAAAGTACCCCCCCTCCCACTGTGGCGTGAGCGGGTTCAGTGTTCGGGCTGGTGGCATCACCGCCCACCGCAAGATTGGCGGCAGCCAGGCCAGCGGGCAGAGTGGCAAACGCCTTGCTAGTCAAATCAGTGGCGGATACAAATGCAGCGGCAGCACGGCTATGTGCCGCCGCAGGCGACGCATCTGCTGAGGCCAATGCTCGCTGCATCACCCGTGCGGCGTCGCGCAGAGGGGTGGCCCCACCCGTGGACTCGCCCGCGGTGCTGTCAGCCACTGCGGAAATTGAAGCCAGCACTTGTGACAGGTGGCCCACCCCCACCCACATGGCTTGGTTAGATGGGTCGTTGTGCTGGGCCGTGGAAAACGCCCTGCGAGCCAGAACAAACTGCCCCGCGAGCAAGTACACCATCCCCAGGTTGCACAGAGTGATGCCCCCCCCCCCCATGGCGGCAGCCTGAATGAGACAGTGCTGTGCGGTGCCCAGGGTGTGTTCTGTTACACCAGCTCCGTTCCAAGCACGAACACTGCTTGGGTCGGCTTCAAGTGCAGCTCGGAAGGCTGCGTTGGCGGCCTGCATGAGATCGGGGGCATGGCTCCATCCCTGGGCCCAGAGGCCTTCCTGTGACCCCCCTTCACCCCTTTGAATGGCTGTCAGAAATGTGTTTTCACCAGCTGCCACTGTGCTGCTGGCTGCCACCACCCCTTGAGCCACCAGGAACAAACATCGCCCCAGGTCGCACCAAGCCTCCACCAGCTGCAACTTGGTGCCCTCGTCCGCATCGCCAGCTGCTGCATGGTCAGCACTTGCAGCATCTACAGCTGCGGAAAATGCCGCCACAGCGGCCTCCGCGATGTCCCACTGATCCGTTCTGGCTACGGAGGCAAGTGGCGCCAAAAGTGCTGCGCGGGGTCCAAGGTACAACGGCAATCCGTGGGGTCCAGCTACTGTGCCATCTCTGGCAATTTGCAGCAGATTTGAGGAGTCTTGCGCTGCCAGTTGCTTCAGGGCTCGAGTTCCAAACGCATCAGGACATACTGCTGAGGCACAAATCAACAGGTCTCCAAGGCACTTGTAGCAACTTGCAGCAGTGCTGGTCTCGACATGTTCAGCTGGCGCAATTGCTGTTCCGAGTGCTTGTTCTGCCCTGTCTTGACCCCATCGCACCGCAGCTACCACCTGGGGCCATCGTTTGTCCTCCACTGCTTGCCGTGCGCACTGGAGCTGGGCACGAGCACACAGCAGCAGAGTTGAAGCCGGAACAGGCTTTTGTTCTGAGCAGAGTAGCTTACCCAGAGACAGCGCAGCTTCAGCGCGCAACGCGGCATGTTCAAACAGGCCCTGCGCCAAGTGTGCTTCAGCCAGAACAGCGAACACGGCAGGGTCGGGCAGCGAAGACAGCTCAGCTTCGACACCAGCAACTGCTTCCCAGCTCAGTGCAGGCATGGTGGCGCCGCCCGTGCCCTGCACCGACCACCTCATGCGTCTCAGCGCCAGCCGCGCAGTGGCAGAGTCACACGTGTCCAAGGCAAGAAACGCCTGCAGACTGCCCAACTGCGGTGCTTGCGTGCTGCCGGCCCAGCACGCCAGGGAGCGGCTTCCGCTTTTTGCCGCTGCAGAGATCTTTCCCTGCGCCAGGTAGACATGCGCTAGCCCCAGCCACACCTCAGAGGCATAAGGGCGACCAGCGGACGCACTCTGGAAGTGCCCCTCAGCAAGCTTCAACTCATCAGTGGAGGCTTGGCTGTGGGCTAGGTCGCTGTGCGACCAGCTTGACGTCGCAGAGCTCCACCCTCGTCGAGCCAGCTGGGCAAGCAGCAGTGCTGCCCAGCTGGCCGAGTTGTCGGTCAACGCTGGTGACTTCACTGCAGCTGCAGCCCAGGAACAAGCCAGCTTGTGTTCGCCCCTGCTTGCAGCTAGAACACATGCCATGCTTTGTGCCAGAACATCCCCTGGGTTCAATTGAGCGGCCTTGGCTGCGCACTGCTCCGCCCTTGACAGCAAGGCAGCTTGCTGCAGCGCAGCCCACTTCAACCGGAACACAAGCGCCAACGCGGAATACGTTGCGCCCCATGCTGGTGCACACACTGCAGCTTTCAGCAGTGTGTTCTGCAAGGTTGACAGCTCGTCCTGGGAACAGTCGCCGGAACACACTGACACCAAGCACCCTGCCACAGCGGCTGCTGCAAACCGTACTCCAGTTGCAGCAGAGGCAAGGTCAAGAAGCTGCTGTGCAACGGCAGAAGCACCGGCCGGTGCAGTGTTGGACACAACGGCTTGGGCTGCATGTGAGACAGCACGGCACAGGGCTTCGGCTAAGGGGGTCAAGGGGGGCTCAGCTGCAAGCAGGCAAGGAGCCAGCACAGTATGCCAGTGCACGCACACAGCCTTAAAAATACTCCTGGCAGTGGGCGTCATGTACACCCCATGCATCCCTTTGGACTCCAGGCCCAAGTGCAGTGCAGCAGACAGGACGCGCACAGCCATCGCAGCGACGGCATCGCTGACGGCGCCGCCCTCTGGAGATTTGGGCCCCAGGCCCTGCTGTGCCCAATTGGGTCCCACCATTGCAACCAGCAGTGCGTTGGGTGCAGCTGCAGGGGGGGCTGCCGCTGGGGCGAGGGGGCCCCACAGCGGCATTCTCGCAGCATCCTCTGACGTCACCACGTCAATTGCCACAGCAGCGGCGCCAGCCGACACAGCCGCAGGCGACGTGGACACGGGCAGGGCGGGCACTAGATGAGTCACCGTCAGCCCCAAGCTGCGTTCAGCTCCGCATCCAGCACTTGTGACAGCATGCAACAGTGCAACGTGGGCGGCTGAGGATCGAGCCGCCGTCGCAACCACAGAGCCGGAAGAACACCCGAACAAACCGGAACACTGTGCAGCCAAGAACTGAGATGCCCACTGCATGCATTCTCGAATACTGTGGCCTGCAGCGGAATTGGCTGGAAGGGTGGTGCCCCCCCTGGCTCCGGTCAGGGGGGGGTGCAGCGCCACAGGAGCCCCCCCTCCGCTCCAAGCGCCAGTGAGCGCAGACACAATGCCTGCATGTTGGCTCCGCGGTGCTGACTGCAGTACAGCAGATAGCATGCCCGTCACTGGCAACAGCACATCAGTGTTCATGAGGGTGCTCGAATAGCCCCCCTGCACAACGATAAGCAGGGGGTGCACGCACCACAGCAACGCTGGAAATGCCTGCAGGCACTGCAGCTCAGAGAGGCTCTGTGGCTTTCGAGCGTGCAGTTTCGCCATGCCCCCCCCTGTACCCCCCTCAGGCTCATCCGAGGGGGGGTCAACCACAACGAAAGGAGTGTACAGCGCTCCAACTGCCGTTACGAGCGAAGTCATGGACACTGAGTGCTCTTGGTGGCTATTTGCAGCTGCTGGAGCCCCCTTGCGGGGTGCAGGCACCCCCCCCTGCACCCCAAACACAAGGCCCTTGGCTGCGTGATACGCTTGGGAGCCTCCCATCCATGGGCTCCGCTCCGCTGCGCCCAGCAGCAGATCTTGCACATCTGCCCGGGCGCCAGCATGCAGTGCAAAATGTGTTCCGGCTTGAAACAACACGGAACACTCCGATGCCGCTGCTCCCAGCGCCGCAGCTGACCCCGGGAGGGACGGGTGACACACAGCCAGAGTGGACAGGGCAAGCCCGCGGTGTGAGCTGCTGTGTTCGACCGGCGCTGCAGCCAGCCATGCAGCGCTGGCGGTAGCACACGCAGCCAGCACCATACGCCCGTGTTCCGAGTTGCAGTCATCCCCTGCTGCCACAGCCTCCCCTGCCGTTAGCAGCAGCAGCACCAGCAACGGGCGCAGAGCGGCCACCTGCACAGCTGGGGCAGGCCACGCCTCCACACAGCCCACGCTTGCCATGGGTGACTGCCCTCCCTGTGCTTGTGTCACTGCGATCTCCCCAGCCCCCAGCAGCTGCTGCCACGAAACACTTGCTGCCCACGTGGAACACTCCACGAGCCCAGGGGTCGCAGGAGGCGCCCGCACTGTTGGAGGGTCCTCCATGGCACCCTGCAGCGCTTCAATGCATGCGTGTGCAGCAGCCCCCCACAATGCCCAGGTGGGGCATGAGGGGGGGGGTGCCGACAAGTGGGACCGCAGACATACCCACCCAGCGGCGCTATACAAGGGGTCCACCTCCGTGGGGGACCGTGCGCCTGATCCAGCAACATCTGCAGCGCTGTCTGCAGCACTGCCACCTGCTGCCGGCGTGTCGGCCAGCATGCCGTGAGCAGCAGCATGCAGCAAACTGCCCACGGCTGCAGCGGCAATACGGCAACGCACATCCAGCACGACGGAATTGTCAGCACTAACATCCTCAGATGTCAACAATGTACTCAACGTTTCTTGGGCAGGATCGTACTCTGTTGCGAGAAAGTGCGCCGCTGCAGATTGCAGTGACAGTTTGACTGCGGCTTTTGAGGACTTCAGAGCTGAGGCGGATGCGAAGGATCGCGCAGCATGTGACCATGAACAAGTTTGCCACTGTACTTGTGCAAGACCCTGCAAAGCTTGGGCATTATCAGACTCAATTTTGAGTGCAGCTCGATACGCTGCTTCTGCTTGTGGAAGTGACAGTAGTTTGTCATACGCGTAGCCTCGAAACAAGTGCAGTCGCACGTCGCCGGTTCGAAGCTCAAGAGACGATGCGCATTTTTCGAGAACTGCCTGCCAGTCTGAAGCCTTGAGTGATGTTTGAATGTCAGTGATGACCGCCTTGCTGGCAATCAGAGACATGCTGCACGCGCGCACGAGACCAGAGAGAAGCAGGAAAGCCGCTGATGAATGTCGCAACACGCCAACGAGCCTTGTTGCCAACAGCGCCAATTGAGAAGATGCACAAATTAGAAGCAACAGTGAGTGGTGTTCTATGCATGGGCGATTAATCTGCAATCAGTGTTTGCTTCGGGATGTATATCATATATAGCCCACAGTGAGGTACGGCCGAGATATTGCCTCTACGAGTTTGTCAGGGGCCTACAAACTCTGGTCAAACACCACCACCAAAACGCGGCAAAAATGTGCAAGTACTTTTCAAACGGATGCTTTTCAATCGTAGCAGCTCGCATCGTGCTGTATCCTTTGAGTTCTTTGCGTGCACCGCAGTCGCCCATCCTCCTCCTCCGTCATGGCCTCAGCTGCTGCTTCCAACGCCCTAGTGGTGACCCGCACAGCGCCCACAAATATCGCAACTATTAAGTACTGGGGCAAACGCGATACGACGCTGAACCTTCCCATCAACAGCAGCGTGAGCGTGACCCTGAACCAGGATGACCTCAAGGCCATGACCACCGTGGTTGCCAGCAAGGACTTCACAGCAGACCGCCTGTGGCTGAACGGAACGTAAGTGAGCATATATCTACTGAAAGTATGCGATCTTGTGGCTTGGAGTGTCTTCGCTGCTTGTCATGCTCGGGTAGTCTGGGAGATGAAGCTGGAGGGTTTTGTCAAAATCCGCAAAGCACCACAAGCAAACCCCGTATACGTATTGCTTGGGGCACATCCCAACTGAAATAAGCATGTCTATGTGCAGAGAAGAAGACATTACCGGCAATAAGCGAGTGCAGGCAGTTCTCCGCGAGATCCGCAAGCGCGCTGGTGACCGCAAGGACGAGGCTGGCAACACAGTTGTGGCTGCTGCAGACTGGCCCGCCTACAAGGTGCATATCGTCAGCAAGAACACATTCCCCACAGCAGCTGGCCTGGCCAGCTCTGCAGCAGGCTACGCCTGCCTCACCCGTGCCTTGGCTGATCTGTATGCCGTCGAGGAGAGCTACAAGGGCGAGCTGACCACCATTGCCCGCATGGGCTCAGGCTCGGCCTGCCGCTCCCTGCACGGCGGCTTCGTCCGCTGGAGCATGGGCAGCAAGGAGGACGGCTCCGACAGCATGGCTGTGCAAGTCGCCCCCGAAGGCCACTGGCCGGAGCTGCGTGTTCTGATTGCAGTTGTGTCAGACAAGAAGAAGGACACAGGCTCCACCGCCGGCATGGTCGCCAGTGTGAACACCTCCCCCCTGCTGGGGTTCCGTGCCCGTGAGGTGGTGCAGCCCCGCCTGGAAGCCATTGGTAAGCCCCTCTGCGTGTGTGTCCGCAGCGCCCACTACTGTTCCACCCCCACGTGTTCTTTGTTGCAGAAGCCGCCTTCAAGGCAAAAGACTTTGAGGCGTTCGGCAAGATCACCATGCAGGACAGCAACCAGTTCCATGCAACATGCATGGATACGTACCCTCCCATTTTCTACATGAATGATACCTCCCGCCACCTAATCTCGGTGGTTCATGCGTTGAACAAGGCTGCCGGCCGCATGGTCGCAGCCTACACCTTCGACGCGGGCCCCAACGCCGTCATCTACACCATGGACAGCGACCAGACGGAGGTGCTGGCGGCACTGTTGAGCCACTTCCCCGCCGGGGATTCCGCTCCCGTGCAGGGCAGTGCCACGTCTGGGCTGGACTTCTCGCAATATGTGAGCAACCCCGAGTTGGAGGCAGCAGCCAAGGGCGTGCAGCTGCCAGAGAGCGTGGTGGCGCAGCCGCCCCAGGTTGCAGCTGGGGAGGTGCGCCACATCTACTGCACCAGCATGGGAGATGGCCCGCGCACGTTGACTCTGGAGGAATCTCTGGCTGACCCAGCCACTGGCCTGCCCAAGTAAGCTGCGGAGATGAGAATCCATATGCAAAAAAATAAATGCCGTGTTGCACTGGGGGGGATTGCGGATGCTTTGTTTGGCACGTGGTGAACATCTCGAGTGGCAAAGGAGTGCTCTCAAGCGCTGGACAGGTCTGGCCCCTCCGCACATTGGCACGACTACGAGCACAGCGCGCCCCCTTCTGGGGCCCCCACACACTCCCCACACGATGATGCAGGGTAATCGCTGCAGCAGGACAATACATAAACTCATCGGCCGATACAATTTACTGCTTCAAACTCAGCTTGTATGCAAGTGCCGCTGCTCGTCGCACACAGCCTTTTGAGGCTCAATTTCCGCAATCCGGTGTTTCCTTCGCGTGGTCTAGCACTATCTGTCAGTGCCCATACTGCGTAAATCAGTCCAGTTTTGCGCTGTCCTGCCACTTCGCTCAAGCTTCTGCTGCTACCTCTCTGCTAGGCAAGCTTCCGTGTGCAATCATAAACATCAATTACAATGTCTGACAGCAAAGGAGTCTTCTCGTCATTTCGCTCAAAGCACAAGTCCGAGTCGGGACACTGGGAAAAGGACTCAGATCACCCTGAGTGCCAAGCCTGCCAGGCCAAGGTGAGGGTGCAAATGCGAGGGCTGGGTTGCCGCGCAGCGTACATGCAGTGCACTTTGCTGCACCTTGCTTCAAACACCGCATGTGACCTACCGCACGCAATAGCATACACCTTCCTTTGCAGTTTTCGCTAACTCGCCGAAGACACCATTGCCGACGCTGCGGTCGTATTTTTTGCGGACCCTGCTGCGACAACCAAGTCTTCATCGAAGGCCTCTCGAGGACGGGCAAGCCCAAGCGAATCTGCGAGGAGTGCTTCCGCGCTGAGCGTGGCTTGGACGAGTCCGCATCAGCAGGTGGCGCACCCGCTGAAAGCACAAGCTCAGATGCCGCTGCAGGCGCCACTCACGCCGCTTCCGACCCCAGCATTGGTGACCCAGTGGCCAACCTGGAGGCGTCCCCCCCCTTCGAGGGGGAGTGGGCAGTCCGCATGGCGTTCTCCCGCGTGGAGCTGGCCGGCGCCGTCGTGGCCTCTGATGCGCACGTGTACTTGCCGGGCGCCACCGCAGCTGGCGGCGCTGCAAACCTCATTGCCCCCGGGAAAAAGAAGAAGAACCGAACCGTCGCCGCCAACGTCGTTTCAGTGGGCTGCCGACGCAGCGTGGACTGCGTCTTGAGCAAGAAGGGCACAGGGTACTTCAACGGCAGCAGCACCGCCCTCCTCCCTTTTGGCGCGGAGGGCACGGTGTCGGGATCCCTCCAGCGCATTTCCGGGAAAGTGCAGTTTCAACTCAGCTACACAAATGTGGAGGGGATCACCATGCAGTTGAACTTCACCGGCGTCGTGAACAAGAAGTTGCAGGTTGTGGGCAGTTTCACCGGCACTGAGATCGCGCGCGATGCGGGTGTCGTGGCTGGGACGTTTTCGTTGTTCCGCCCCAACGACACCACGGACGAAGCAGAGGAGCTAGAGGAGGAGGCCGCGGAAGAAGCCGCTGCGATGGAGGAGGCCGCTGCTGCGGCAGCTGCAGCAGGCGAGGCCCCTGCTGCGGCGGGGGATAAGCCAGCCTTCTCAGGCGCCCTGGCAGAGTAAGTCCCCCCCCGCGTGCATACCTGGGGGTGTGTGTGGGAAAATGTGAATGAATATGTATTTTTTCAGTCGCGCCAGTGGCATGTGGGTTTACTGCACCAGCTGTGCGACCTTCTCTGCGTTGCCAGCGTCCTCCTCAACCAGGGACGGGGGGGCTGACCCCTCGGCACTCCACTTGATGAGTTGCGGAATTGCCTTCAATGCCACGCGCTCATGGGTGCGGTAAGCGTACTCGGGCTTTCCCTTGTACTCCTCGCGTGCCACAGTGCACTCAACAAGCGTGCTGGGTCCAGCGCGAGCCTCCAATGCAGACACAATCACAGGCAGTGCAGCTGTGCAGTCCGGGCACCACGAGTCGCCATTCTCTTTGCGCTCGCCATACATCAGCACAAACACATCCCCACTAAGCTCCTTGATGGTTTCGTCAAACTCTGCTGGTTTGTTCACGACAACTTTGGTAATCTTGCTTGCTGCATCAGCCATGACGTTTCGGCGTGTTGGCGATCCAGACAGGTGCTTGCGCGAATGTATAAATGAAGTGCTTCGGGAAAGCAGCAGTGTATTCCAGTGCACACAGCGCGAAATTATAGCAGCCATTTGTTTAAATTGACCTGCAAGTTGTCTGCTTCTGTGCCTGCACTTCATTTGGATTGCAGTCATTGCCCCCTGCTGGCCTCACGGCGAAGCATCCGGGGAGACACTGCCATCGAATGCAGCCGCGTCAGCATCCTGGGCACCAGCAATGCTGTGCAGCTGGTTCAATTTGTGTGTGTGCACGTGCCATCCCATGCCATCCACTGTGCGTCCCGGCTTTCCCAAAATGCCGTCACAGCAGCCAGTGGCAGCCATGACATCAGCCATTGCCGTTTCGGCCACTTCACTCGGCAGCAAGGCGCATTGCTGTGCGGCAGGAGCCCCCCCCAGGACATGTGCAGCAGCAACAATGCCCCAGGCACCCCAGTTCGACACCCCTGCCGCCACCAGCGCATCACATGAAGTGGCACAGGCGATCTGGTCCCCCAGAGGAATGTGCGTCTTCACAGCTTCAAATACCGCACCCATGCCCAACTCGTTGCCGCCATCACCCACACCAGTGGTAGTGGCTCCCTGTGCAGGTGCGTACGTTGTGTAAATCGTATCCAGCGGCGCAATCAAGTCATTCATTGACCGCCCGCGCATGGTCAAGTAACTCCCGTTGGCTGCCGCACCAGCCCGCTCCACGGAAACAAAGTGTGTGAATCTTGCACTCAAATTCTGCAGCTTGTTCTCTTGGGTTTCATCCCACGCGCTCTTGGGCGGGAAAGTGTGCACATCAACAGGCGCAACGCCAGCGGGCTGCTGCGAAGCAAGCTCGCCCCAGTACTCGTCACACGTCAGACACCCTTTCAACACATCTCCATTGCAGTCATCTGTCACAATAGCCACTGTTTTGCCCATTATCAATGCAGCTCGTGCCAACGCAAGGCTGCCCGAAATTCCTGCAAGCATTTCGCCTGAAGAGAGGCACTCTTGAGACATTTCTGCAGGTAAAAGTGACGCACCATCGTTCTCCGTGGGAGGTTCGGATTGAACACAAGGAAACCCTGTAAGAATTAGTACAGATGGTGCATCTTTAAAGTATTGTGCGGCTTGGGCAAGTCCTCCCTGCTTCAACAAGTGTGAGACTCCGCGCTTTCCCAAATCCTGAGCAACAGCTGCTTCCAAGGCGGCTATCAGACTGCTTGCTGCTGCCATTGTGCAAAGTGCGGCGGAATCATACAAACAATGTGTCTGCATAAATACACAAACTGTTGTCAATTGTACCCTTTCCTCAAGTCGGCAATGCAGCAAGGCAAGCAGCACAGCCAATCTGTTGGGCAGGGGTGTATACACCAGGGGCTGCACCCGTCGTACCCAGCTGGGGCCGGGTTGCGGGATAAATGTATAAAGGCACACCACCAGCATAAACATGGGTACAGACTGCACAGCGCGGCGATGCGGATAGCTGCCATGACGCACAGTAAAAAACCGTTCCATTCAACGCGACAAGCAGGCAAGGGTGAAGGCAAACCACGCGGCAAACATAACGACTGCGTGCAAGCCTTCCGTAAAAGCAAATACAACACTACTTCTGGGACTTCTTGGCGGGGGACTTGGCGGCAGCGGCCTTCTTGGCGGGGGACTTGGCGGCAGCGGCCTTCTTGGCGGGGGACTTGGCGGCAGCGGCCTTCTTGGCAGCGGGCTTCGCGGCAGCGGCCTTCTTGGCAGCGGGCTTCGCGGCAGCGGCCTTCTTGGTAGCGGGCTTCACGGCAGCGGCCTTCTTGGCAACGGGCTTCGCGGCAGCGGCCTTCTTGGCAACGGGCTTTGCGGCAGCGGCCTTCTTGGCAGCAGGCTTTGCGGCAGCGACAGCCTTGTGCACAACTGGCTTCTTAGCAGCCTTTTTAACAGGGGCCTTGTCGCCAGCAGCCTTGGTAGTCGCCTTCTTCGCGGCCTTCTTAGCTGCACAGCAAAGCACATGCTGAGACAATTCAAACGGACGGACAGCACACTGAAACGGACACAAGCAGACCTGCAGGCTGTAAACGCCCACAAAAACACAAAACTCGTACCTCTGGATTCCTTCTTCTTCAGTGCTTCCCGGGTGGCAAGTGTGACGATGTAAGATCCACCGTGTCCGCGTGCAGTGTCAAGCACTCCAGCCTCCTTGCCCTTGGCCAAAGCAGCGTTGACCACATTGTTCTTCAGCGAGACACCCTGTGACTCCAAGTACTGCACAATTGAATGCTTGCTAGAACCAGTGCGGTCTTTCAAGGCGAGGATTGCCTCTGCGAAGTTCAAATTCTTGTGAACAGAAAAATTTCGTGGCGTTATTACCAACGGCAAATCGATGGAAGCTGCACTCACCGACAATCAGGTCCAAATACGTTTTGGATGGTTTAGGCATGGTGGAATCTGGTGCTAAAACGTATTTCAACAAATTCTGTAGGACAAAATCTTTCGGGATCGTTGGAGTGCAGTGTGAATTGCGCTCCGCGCGCCCCGCAGGCCTTCGCTTTTCAAGAAACGCTCCCTCAAGCTGTAGGGCCCCTAACTCAGAGTGTTATGGGGTACGCTGCTGGGGCAGCACGCGCCTCACACCTGAATCCCATGGGCATGATGAAACGAACAAAGGAACACATCTCCAAGAAGCACACATTCCCTCGCTCTGCCCTGACCTGCCCTGCCCAGCTATCCTCACACGTGCTTCACTCTGCCAACGCCTACTGTGGCTGAGTGCACTGCACAAGATGCCACACATCATGTGGGCATGCTGGCTGTATGCAGCTCGGCGCTGCTAGTCACAGTGATACTCCAGTCACCCGTCTGCGCTTGCACTGTCTGCAGCAGGCGAAGGTGGGGGGTGCCTTCACGCGAAGGTGGGCGGGTACACACCACAGACTGAAACAATCAAAAGATCGGAACATCTGGTGCACAGTCAAAGGAGTACAGCGCTATTCGAATCGCCAGGCGTGCCACAAGTCCCACAGAAACTAGGACGGTGGCGGTGAACTGATTCACATCCAATGCAGCCGACAGCGATGTGATGTGTGAAACTAGCACAAAGGCACCAATAGCAGACACGAATTGCGGGGGATAGGCCCATATCACCACCAGCATGGCTGCTAGGCGCCCAAATGACCCCAGGATCATGGCTGCCACAGCACTGCGCATGAATTGCCAGGTGGCGTTGCCCTCGCTGTCCGTGGGCATGCGCACCCGCCGGGGCTCAAGAGGTATGGGCACAGCAGCATCTCCCGATGTGTCGCCTGCTTTATCTTCAATACCGGCTTTCGCTGCCGCTGTGCGTCGGCGCTGCAACCCAGCCTCGTCCGCTGTGCGTTCCCTGGGGGAGGAAGCGGGCATGGGCGCACTGCTGGCGTTGCCACGGGCAGCTGCTGCCTGGGAGGCGTGTCGGGTGGAGCGCCGTACGTTCCATGGCAGCAGCTTGTTAGGAAGCCCCGCAACACTGCGAGAGGCCACCCAGTCCAGCGATATCAAGTCCACCACCAGGGGTGCCACATGTGACTCATCCACGTCCGACACCAAGGCAGATTCGCCCGATGCGGTGCGTTCCCTGGAATCAGATGTGCCAGCTGTGTTTTTAGCGGGCACTGTGGGCGTTGGTATGGGGCTTGGGATCTGGGGCCCCCTCAGTGCTCGCCAGCGGGGGTGTCTCAGAATCCAAGCAGCAAGCATTGTGGCAACTGCGAACACAGTCCCTTCCAGGAACGCATTGCCCGTGAAGGTCAGCGTGTCCAGCACAAACTTGGGCTCGTTGAAAGGCAGCATGGCCATGGCTGGTGAGTGGCTGGTGATGTTGGCGCTTTCGATGCGTCGCAGTCCCTCCAAACGCCCTGCACCCAACGTTGCGCTGTAGGCATACTGACGACCCAACACCTCGAGAAGCACAAGAAATATACAAACACGGGCTAATGCCCATGCTGTGTAGCCTAGGTGGGGAGCGGGTAGGAAATTGTACAGAAGATGGCGGTAGACCTGCACGAAGCAAACTCTTCAGCACACCGATGGTTCAGCCGCGCTGACTACTCACTGCTTTGCGCTGCAGCATCATTTCAATGAACATTAGCGTAGAGTCCCACTCGACATATTTATCCACCACTTTTTCGCACTTGGTCTGTAATGGAGCCATTCTTTGTCAAGCACAAGAACTATCGGCAAGCCGCCAGCACTGACTTACGCATCTTGTGAGTCTGATATTGCCTTTGCTGTATTCTCGGTAAAGAGAAGCAGTTGGAGTGCCGCACTCAACACAAATTAGCTGCGGCTTATTGTAACTCCCCGCAGCGAGCAGCTGGTGAAGCATTGTGAGAAGGCCTACAAACAAACAATGGCGCACAGTCAAGAGTCTCGTGAATGCACAGTGCTTGGTAGCCAAGTGTAAGAAAGGCACTTTGGATTTGGTGGTTACCTGGGATGGTTGATTCGGCATCAGTGCAAAAGAACTGGATCAAAGATGGCAGCACCCCCACTTACAACTTGCCATGTTCTGCACCCCGTGCCGGCCCTTACACAGCTCAGTTTAAGGCTGTCTTCAATCAGCGAGAAGAAATGTGGAATGCTGCGATGCAGCTGGGTGTCTTTGTGCAAGATAGGCCTGTCATCCCCCGAGGCAACCAGGCACAGCAGCTCAAGCCACGAGAAGAAATGTTGCCAATCATGTGGTTTATGTTCTCACAGTTTGGACCGAGCCAACATACCTAGAGCCAATTCGAACTTTCAAATTGGTTAGTGTTTGCAGGTTGTCGGTGTCCTGCGTGCTCAGTTGGATTGTAGTGCACTCCGATCAGTGTGCGTGGAAAGCCTGCAATGCACTTTGACGGATGCCCCCAAGTGCAGAGGCAAGGATGAAGCGGCTACCGAAGGACTGCATACAGCCAAACAATTCCAACCCAATGAAACCCCCAGTTTCAAGTATTCTTGCGCGCTGCAGCCCCTTTGTCCCCCATGGCCGCTCGTCATGACACCGACAAAGTTGCCGTGCTGAATCGCAGTGCTTCGCAGGCCCTTTTTGGTGGGAACTTGCGCCGGACTATGCTCGTCCCGAAACAGGTGTACTCATATCGTGGACAAACACCATTTGCACATCGTTCCAGTGCAAATGAGGCGTTAAAAGCTTACCGCACTGAGAGCCACGGTGCAGTGAGGAGATTTTTTTAGAATCGCACAGCCTTCAAAGTTGAAACGATTCGCTCACGTGTGGTGAGTGGCCGCAGAAGCTTTGTCTGAAATGTACCAAACTGATCTAACTTACATAAGATGTCGTTTGGTAGCAGCTTGCACTTCCACGTTGTCGCAGTGACCACAGAGGGAAGCGACAAGGACGCGTCTGTCATGCGGAGGACGGATCAATTGTGGGTGTCCAGCTCTACAGTAGGAGCATGCGTGCCTATCAGCCTCCTTGAGGCTGTGGCTTGCATTGAACGCATGAATGCTCCGGCGGTGGCCTGGGACGAGCCGACGGGACGCCCAGGGGTCATTGGACGGATCCTTGAGAACCCCATGTCCAAGAATCTAGCCACCTTTGCCAAGGGAGTGCAGCTTTTTAAAAGCATGGACATTGTGCAGGGCGCCAAGGTATCCTTCACGCGTGTTGCGGCCGGTTTGCCAATTTCCAGGCGCGAGCTGGCCACAAACGGGGCAAAGCACGTGCTTGAGGATGGGTCCATTGTCATGCCCGCGTTTCGGTGTGAACATCTGGATGTCCATCTTGCGCACGTGAGCATGCCTGATGGCTCTGTCGTCAGCGACAAGGTGGTCCTCACCTGGCACGTGCTTAAGTCAACAGTGGAACTGATCCAAGTTTCTGTCACAGCTGCAAAACAAGCATCCGCTGGAAAAGCAGGCCATTGCTACTCACAATTCATGCTGCTGGGGGCGATCTTCCTGCCGCGAGGACTGGCAAGCCATCTGTGGACAACCTTTGGCACAGAGCTTGCAGCAGCTGCAGGCATCAAAGCCACCGAGCGCAATGGGGCCGCAGGGGGTGACAGTGCAGCCCACACCAGAGCTACGGCATACTCCTGGGCAGATAGTGAGGCTTGGATGGACGATGCTGCCCTAGTGGCGGCAGCCGATGCGGCAGTGGCTGCTGCTGCTGCTGCTGCTGCTGCCCCACCCATTGCAGCCCCACACTTTGCTGGTGCCGACCCTGCGCAAGACAGCGATTCTGCAGGCGATACAAGTACCAGTACTATCGATCCCAACTGGGTAGTGGCCAACAAGAGTGCCACCGCGTGCACTGCTGCTAGCCACCCATGGCCAGCAACTACAGCAGCTGCCCCCCCAGGCAGGTGACCGCACCAACGCGGGGGTCGAGAACGCCATGGCCATGGCCATGGCCAGCACAGCAGCAGATGTGGCCCACAGCAGCCCAGCAGCCGAAATGCCACGCAAGCCCAGAGCTCGAGGCCGCAAGCGAGCCCGCAGGGATCGCTGAGTCCGTGCACGTGGTGCGTCCCATGGGTACAGGCCTAGGCCGTGGCTCTATGCCAGTAATTGCTAAACTAATACATGGCGATAGGAAGGAGTGGGTCAAGGGGCACTCCCAATGGAAAGTACTGCCTCATGACGATGCCTCGAGCACAGGGCTCTCGGCACTCTTCCAGTTGTGTTGGGGCCTCTCGACGCTGGGCCCCTACGGGCCCTGCTTATCGGGGACGGGGGGGCAAGATGCAGCTGCAGAGTACTCTGTGTATCCGCATTGGCAGACCGATATATTCACATAGCCTGGCATAGCATGTCTTTGTTGTAGGCCCCGTATCATGCAACCCAGATCTCCGGAATGTCTGCCGACAAGCGAGATTCAATTCTGAATGAAGCTCGTGACTGCCAAACCGCTCTGGCAGCGCTTCGAGATGAGCTTCGCCACACTGCCCAGAGCATGGAAAATGAGTATGTATCGCCAAGTCTTCCCGGGGATGGAAGAGGCGAAGTGTCAGATGCCCTTCTTGCTGCTTTGGCTGTGAGTAGACCACCAAACACGCCTCAAGTCGCGGCGACCAAGGCAGGCTCTCGGCGCTGCATCGACTGTAGTGGCAAGAAAGCACGGTGGCAGAGTATATGTTCACGCATGGACTTGTTGTTTGCAGAGTGGATTGGATCAAGTTGCCAGCTCAGTGCACAGCTCAGCTACAAAAGTGGCGGAGCTGCTAGCTTCCCAAGCATTCAGCGTTGAAACAGCCGCTCGAGACACCCAAATGGCTGCAGCTGTGCGTATAATGTGCCGCACGTCGTCCATATATCAATGGTCATGGTGAATTTGTTCACAGCTGGATGTTGCTTCAGCTGAGGTACTTGGCCGTGACAGCCTCTGGCAGCTCCAGGCAATACCGTACCCCACACAAGCCAAGCACTGGCAGCGGTTAGCAGCCGGCGACATCCCGCCAATCGCACGCCCGCCTGCTTCTTCAGAGGGTGCTCCTGCCCTGTCGGCTCGGGTGACTGCCCTGAGAGAAGGGGGGGGTGCCAGCACACCACGAGGGCCCCCCCCGTCAGCATCTTTCTCGGGGGCTGGTGGGGACGCCTCCATGCGGCGTCGCTCCTCGGCTGTGGAGCGTGCAAATACACTGCGCAGCGCCCCCACAGCTCAGCAGTCTGGGGCATCCAAGCTGCCTGACGCTACCGGCGGATACGACATGCCTGCAACCTTCAAGATTTCAGAGGGCCGCCCGAAGTGCAGTGCCCAGGAAAGCTAGGCACGTGAGGGTGAATGCTTCCACTGTGTCCCAAAGTGTCCTGTGCGACTGCTTATAGCTGTGCTTGACATGTTCTCTGGTGCAGGGGGTGATTGAAGGGGGGGCGCCCCGTCCCAAACGCGGAGCGGCAGCACGCCTCACGGTTCTGAGCATACAAGCCCCACTTTCAGTTGTTGCCATGCAAGCTTATGGTTGAATCAGATTTATTATTGCGCAACTGCTTGCTCCCTGGCATACACACGCTTTCTGGTACACTCGAGTTGCACTGGTCGGTGTCTACCCGAGAAGTTCCGTCAAAATCCGCACGTCATCGCTTCAAAATAAGCCGAGATGAAAGACAGTGATGACATCCCAAAAACCCTCAAACAGGGTTTCATGAGATGGGCAGTTGCGGCAGGCGCTGCCAGCTTTGCAGAGTCTGCCACATTTCCACTTGTGGTGCTGAGTTCTCGTCAGCAGCTGCTGCGGGTTAGCGACGACTTCCCCAAAGAGCAAATCAAAGCACGGCACAGTATGGTCAAGCTTGCGCGCGCGATTATGAAAGGGGAAGGTGTTGGAGCGTTATACTCCGGAGTGCCAGCTTCGATTCTGCGCCAAGCCATTTACGGCGGCATCGGCATTGGGCTGTACCCGCTGGCTCGAAAGGCCATTGTGGGGCCCAACACGAGCAAGAAGGACGTGCCCCTGTGGAAGCGAATGCTGGCTGCCTCCAGCACTGGTGCATTTGGACAGCTGGTGGGCAACCCCACGGATGTGGTGCGGGTACGCATGGCAACTGGAGGGGCCCCCTCGTCGGAAGCCAAGGGGTCCAGCAAGCCATACCGCAGCACGCTGCACGCATTCGGGCGCATTGCACGAGATGAGGGGTTTGCAGCATTTTACTCGGGTGTGGTGCCTTCAGTTGTGCGCGCGGCTGTGATTAACGGTTGCGGCATCGCCTCCTATGATCATACCAAGCAAGCTGTCATTCGAATTCTAGGCACAAACGATGGATTGGGCCCACAAATCCTCGGCAGCAGTATGTCTGGGCTAGTGTCTGCGACTGTGTCCACACCCTTTGATGTCATCAAGAGTACGTGCAGCTGACATAATATCCCCCCCTGTTCAAGCATGCACCCCCCCTCATTTTTTGCAGCGCGACTCATGAGTGCAGACGGCGCTAGAATGTACCGCGGTGCGGTAGACTGCCTGACCAAGACCATCAAGGCTGAAGGACCCTTTGCCCTGTACAACGGCTTTTGGCCAACGTACACGCGACTAGCCCCCTGGCAGATGTGCTTCTTCGTGCTGTATGAGCAGTTAAACA
>Ga0307982_1000481_pt1 | contig 31631 bp, 31 predicted proteins | sample OrgLakmetagen989_FD_201847 | JGI IMG/M metagenome (GOLD analysis project Ga0307982, IMG submission 201847) | Saline water microbial communities from Organic Lake, Antarctica - #989 | ecosystem: Environmental > Aquatic > Non-marine Saline and Alkaline > Saline | place: Antarctica: Organic Lake...
TGTCAGCAAATCAAAGGGCACGAAACTAACGGAAGCTTCGACTTCGAAGTTGGCCGCCTTGTGGATGTGCATTAAAGGGGAGTAAAAGTAATTTTAAAAAAAGAGAAGAGAGAAGATAAATGAATAGATAGAAGTACTCAGCATCAAGAAAAGAGAAGATTAAATAAGCAGAAAAATGCATAGGAATCGTGATAAACGATGCTCTCAAAAATAATAAAAACGATTGATGACAACAAACGCACGCGCATATACCTGAAAGATGCTCTCAATATCGCTCGCTTTGCAAACCCCGTCAATGATTCCCGCTTTCGCCATGACCACATGGCAAGCTGGCAACGACATGCAGGCTCCCGCGGTCGGCAGATGGGCTTTCGCCGACCAGGTGGTGTAAACGAACATGAGCCAGTCGTAATGCTCCAACAAGGCCGCTTTTGCGGAGACCACCTTTTGATGGTAGAGAAGATAATATGACAACATGCAGATATATGAAGGAAATTTGTGTAAGCATTTGTAAATGTTCGAAGCATAAAAAAAATGCTGACGTTAGTTGGACAAAAGGCTAGTGAAAGAAATAAACTGGAGCGTAAGTATAATAAATGAAGACCATTATTAGATGTCGAAACTCAAGTTAAATATATAAGTTATAAACAAGCACGTAGAATGGCGCTGTAGATCGTGAGAAGAGATATGAAAAACACACATACACATACCTCCGGATGCACGCTATCAACGTTTTTCTTCACAATGTCGAAGAATCGCTGCTGTTTCGTTTCACAATGGGCCCAATCGCTCTTGAAAGCGCGCATCTGATGATTATGAGCGTGGGGATTGTTCGTTTGGCGTGCGGAGTACACCCAAAAAAGATACCACGCAAGAAAAGTAAAACACGTGTGTGCATGGGCTCGTAATTGACGCCTTCAATCGAAGACACCAAAGAAGGGCAGTCTTACACGAGTTTGCAGGAGAATACTAGAAACAAAAATCTCAAAACGAAGAATAAGATCAGCGATTTTGTTCGTGCGCTATGTGTGGCCTTGTTCTAATATAGTACCTTGGCCCCGTGGCCCTCCATCGCGCCGTCGAAGAGCCGCTTGCCGTCGGTTACGCTCAGCTTCTCGTATTCCGAGCCGTCGGGCCGCTTGGCCGCCCGCGGCACAAACACCGACTCGAAGTTGAAGTCCCACGACGCACTGCTGCCACTCGACGACGACGACGACGAAGAGGTGCCACCGTCCGCGTTGGCCTGAGACAGGGACCCTTCCAGAGGCAGCGGCGGCCGCACCACAATTTGAAGCCGCGCTGGAGCAAACCCTCCTCGCGCGCACCCACCACGCACCGCCACCAGCATTAAGGGCACGAATTCCGGGACTACAAGGGAGGTCAGGTCGCTCGCCACTACCAGGCTCGTGGAGCTGCTACCCTTGCTGCGACTGCTCGACGAAGAGGACGAGGACTCTGACTTGCCTTTCTTTGAACTGTCCGAAGATCCACCGTCACTGGCAGCACCACCATCCGTTAAGGCACTGCCGGAAGCAGCTGCTGCGATCACCCTCGGCGGTGCAGCTGCTTCTAGCGAAGGCCAGGGGATGGAGGGTGGGGCACCCCAGCTGGCCAAGGCGCTGCCTTCCACTTCCGGCCCCGCATATGCCCACGCCGCCACTGCCGTGGGCTCTTCCTTGTCGCCGCTGTCGCCGTCGCCGGCGCCCGTGGACTCCCCCGGCAATTGCCGCTGGTACACGTCGCATTTGCGGGAAGGCGGGTGTGGCGGCGGGGGCGGCGCGGCGGGAAACGGCTTCGCGGGGGTGCCTTGAGTCACGTAGAAAAAATACGGCAACGTGTCGTTGATGGTGTCATGCGGGTTGCTGCCACTGCTGCCAAAGGTCGCCGCAGAGCCTTTATTCGCGCCTTTCATCGGTGAAGTGAGGCCTTTCAATGCCAGCGGTGAGTTCAGCTCCCACGGAGTACCAGCCGCTGCTGCTGAGGGAATGTGGTAAGGGACGAGGCCCACTTCTCTGCCAACGGTCGAGCCAGCAGAGTGCGGCCAACTCCACATGCGCGCTCCTGTTGACGAGGGCGATTTGAAGGACCTGTTACCGCCTGCTCCAGAGACTCCTCCTGCTCCTGCTCCTGATGCAGGCGTTGGCGAGAGAGGAGCGAGCGCTGTGGTGTGTTGCCGCCGGCCTTTTCGAAGAGTCCCGCTGTCAATACTCCCGCCGCCAAGACTGCTCATGCTGCTCATGCTCCCACCGCCGTAGAAACTAGCAGGGCTCGTGGGTTCTCCCATAGCCCCACTGCCGTATTCTTCAAAGTCTTCGTTCATGCCATAATTGCTCTTGGCCCGATGCGAGTTAGCCGTTGGGCCTTTCCCGAGGGTGACGTGGCTCGCCCGCCTGAGAGGGGGGTTCAGGACGATGGAGACCGGGGCATTCTGGGGGCCGTCTTTCTTGCGCTGCGGCTTGAAGGTGACCGCATCGAACATGGCGCTGCTCTCGCCGGTGCTCCTTGTGCGCTGGCTCTTCTGTCCTTCCATCAGCGTGCGGCGGGCTGCATGCACGGCGGCGGCAGCAGGGGTCGCAGCGGCGACGATGTCAGGATGCCATGGGTCTTTGGCGTGGGGATAGCCTCGGTTCTGTGGGGAAATAGCGGTGAGCCGAAACTCACGCTGGGCTGCAGCGAGCACTTTGGTGCGGGTGGTTTCTTCTCCTGGGACTAAGGGTGGCTGCAGCTGCAGTGATGGAGGTGGATGCGGCGAATGATCTGGTCCATTCTCCTGTGCATCACTGCTACTGCTGCTGTTGTTCTCATTTGCTGCGTCATTTTTGTCGGAAGAAGGACTGGTTGGTTCCTTAGTAGTAGCAGTGAACATCGTTTGGCTCAGCAGAGGCGGCGGCGGAGGTGGCAATGGCGGCACCTCGAGGGCGCCCGCACAGGCTTGGGCAAAGACCGAAATCAAATGCCCACCGCCTCCGACCACCGGCTTCGGGTGCTGGTGCGCGTGCTTCTCGCGCAACTTCTTCCGTTCGGCAATTTCCTGGGCGCGCAACTGCCGCAGCTGTTTGGACACTTGCGCGCGCTGGCGTTTGGCCAGTCGAGCGGCGCGGTGCTTGCGGCGCTGCGTTGCCATTTCGGACTCCGACTCACCCGAAGAATCCGTCCCTTCTGCACCACTGCCTCCTTCTTCCTCGTCACTCCTCGGGAAGTTATCCCCCCACAACGTGCCACTGCCTAAAGTGCCGCCGCTGCCAATGGAGGCACGGTTTTGGTCTCCCATGAATACGGAATCTTCCCCAGGATTCACACTCGCCAATCCCATGTCTCCCATCTCTTCCATCTGGCGCTTTTTCTCGGCTTCGGCCTGACTCAAGATGGGCGCTAAAGGTTCATTGGTCAGCACGCCAAAGAGAGGCGGCGCCCCGGGAGGAGGTCCCGCACACGCACTGCCAAACATCCACCCTGTAACGGACCGCATGTGGCTGCGGTCGGGCGCGTTGTGACCCACGGGCACTGCCGACGCAATTTTGATTGCTTTTGGAGGGTGTGCAGCAGCTGCTGTCGTTGCACCTCCGCCTGAACCGACCGTGAGGTTGTCGTTGTCGTCGTCGTCACTGCCACTGCCCCCACCACCGTCGTTGCCCTTGCCTTTTTTCTTCTTCTTCTTGTTGCGCTTCCGAAAAGGCCCTCCGTCTTCAAGGACGAGGCCATCGAGTGTAGTTTCGAGGTCTGACGCAGGAGCGATTCTCAATTTGTCCCTGCCAGAGGTGATGCGAAGCGGCGAAGAGGCATCTTGTAGCATTGACGCCTCAGTCTTCCCAGCCTGAGATATGAACAAAAAAAAATGAATGCAGATTGATGGTTTTGTAGGTTCAAGAAAATGGGAGAAATGTACCAAGGGTGTCAAAGAAAAAGATGAAATTCTTCATTTTGCATCATTGTGGAATGAGGAAGTGCCTCCTGGAGAGTGCCAGAGAAGTTCCATGGTTGCATCTCACTTGAGGTGTGAGCGTGACTTCGCGGCTGTTTTCAACATCGCGCACGCCTGGCGGCGCGATGCCAAGGGACATTACTTTTCGGTAAATCACGGTGCGCGCTTTCGGCGATCGACTGATGTTAGCGAGCACCTGTTCACAACGCAAGGTTGATATGATGGAGACGTTAGAAAAGGAAAGGGTAAAAAGTGATAATAGCTCTCGTTATCATTTTAGGATAAAGGAAGCACGACTGTGTAGTCAATATCGAAGTAAGGCAGTCATTAAATTTACCGCATAGCTCAGCTGTTGCGCAAGCGTCGTGCCAGGCACTTCCCCTACTCGTTGCACTCCCTGATTGAAAACAGGCCTCGTCAATCTCAACAAACCCTCCAAGCACACTTCGGTAATTTTCACGCGAGGCGCGTCGCTGCCGGCCGAGCAATTCAGCAAGAAATGCAAGCTACGAGCACGCTTCCATCCTAGACCCCCAAACGCAGCTTCACGCGCTCCATCGGGGCTGAAAACTCGCCCCACGCTGCTCATTTTGCTCGCCTTTTTGGCCTTTGGTCGCTTTATGGTCAGCGCTACGTTCTTGCCTCCTCCGCTGTTGTTGGCCTGTTGTTTTGCTGCTACTTTAGCAGCGACTTCTGCGTGTTTGGCGGTGATGGCTGCTGCCGCAGCCGCCGCTGCAATGAGCTGATTGGCCAAGCCGTCGTTCTCATCGGCTTCCATGATGCACTTCTGCGCGAGCATCACACCCCCCTAGAGTGGTGGATGTTTCATTCCGTTGATATGAAAGGACATGAGGAAGGTATTGAATGAGGGGAAGTTGAATGCATAGAATAAGCCAAAAAGAGTGTAAAAGGAGAAAAAGAAAGTCTACCAACACACGCACGGTCAAGAATCTGCAGAAAGAATACAATAAATGCTCACTGTCAGTATGCAACGAGCCAATAACAAGTGTACAATCCAAAACATGCAAATTCAATCAAGATCAAGCACCTTGAGAGCAATGTATTGGCCTCGTTCATCGTCACGTCCTGCCATGTCCGTGAGGGCACTCAAGCACAGCCTCAGCAAGTGATCTCGCTCGTCGCCTTCGTCATCCCCATCTCCACCGCTGCCGTGAAAACCAAACACAAACTTTTGAGTGGTATGCAGGGCCAATTCCATCGCCACTTCTGCTTTGGTCGTGCTTGCCACGGTTTCATCGTCGTTGTCATCTAAACTGGCCTCTACTGCAGCAGCATCTTCGGACTCTTCAGGCTTTGGCGCGGGCGCAGACGAGCCTGCCACGATGTCGGCCACAGAAAAGTTGGTTGGTTTGTGCTGAATTTCGTAGCGGAGAATGTCGAGAAACACTTGTTCGGCCGCGTAGCGATGCGGCGGCTGAGGCCCTTGGTCTGGGTCGTAACTGGAAGCGCGCTGAAGCCTTGCGAGGGGGCTCAGGAGCAAGGAAGGGGGCGGCGGCGCATACATTGATGACGACGAAGATGCAGCACCACCTCCGGGTGAGGCCAGAGGTTCTAGGAGCTTCCGGCCAGGGCTAGCGGGCGGCATAGGCGAACGGCCATTGTTGTTATTGTTGCCCATTGATGCTGCACTCATCGATTGCGTCATGGCAATAAAAGGATCTCCACTTGCCACACTGCCACTGCCTGTGGCGGTAAAAGGGTCGTGAATACGGTGTGGGTCGCTGTTGCCGTATCCTGGGTCTTTCAGACCGCTCAATTCATGATCCAAGTCGTCCGCTAAGATCAGCCACAGGAGGTGAGCAGCATGCCGCCGCAGCCGCCGACAAGCATGAGGTCGCAAGGCGAGGCGCCGCAGCACTCCTTCTAGGCCTCCATGCACCTTGAATGTATGAATAATTTGATCCACGAATTCAAAAAGAAGTGAGAACAAATGCATCGAAAGTCGATTGTATCGATTGAAGCTTTGAACGCGAACAAGAAAACAAAAGTACAGTATTGTATAGGCCGAACAACGAAGTGAATGGGTATTATTTCTCACCGCTGGATCTTTCGGCAAGCTTTCACCAAGATTCTCCATGAAGTCACCGCCGCCCGTACCCGTGCCACTCAACGGCTCGCTGCTTTGAGTGCGGTTGGTGTTGCTGTTGGCCGCCGCCCTCGCTTGGTTCTTGGCGTTTAGCTTCGCTTCCCCCTGTGCCTTCAGCGTGGCCAAATCCGTATTCAAACTACGCTTGGCGACGTCGATGTCTCTGCCTTGCCGCAGGGACGCCAGGGAGGGGGCATGGAAGTACGCAAACACTAAGAGCAGCGACAAGACGTTGCCTACGAGGCGCTGTTTCGACAGAGAGCCGCCATCTTGATCAACTTCATCTAGGAGGCTTTCTGCGAATGGCATCTCCGAGGCGCTATCCTCGTCCATCATGAAACCGGACTCCTCATCGTCGTCTTCGCTCTCGCTTCCTTCCGAACCTGACCCACTGCCGCTGCTGCTCCCGCTGAAACTAGAGCTCCGGCTGCTGCCGCTACTCGAAGAAGAGATGTCGTCGTCGTCGTCTTCGCTGTCGTCTTCATCGATGGAAGTTTTCTTCACTACTTCAACGTAATCGTCGTATTGCCCGCTGTACATGCCCTAATACAGAGAAAAAATAGGTTTAAAAAAGGTAAAATCGATCGAATCGAACATCGACACAGAAAGTCAAACACTGCTTCAAAGATGGTCAGACAGAACAAGAACCAAAAAGTGGACGAAAGATGCACCGAAAAATACAACAATAAGAGCCAATCTACCTCTTTGTCACCAAACGCAATGTCTGCATAGGTCAACAGTGTGTCTACTAGAGCTGGTCGCACAAACGCAGCGTCTGCCTCCCGCAACCTCGAGTCCATCATGAGGGCATGCAAGGCCGCTAGGGCCCAGCACCTGAGAGCGAGACAAGACAGCAAAAAAAGTATGAGAGCAGAATGCAAGAAAGTTAAAAAACTTCGAGAATCACATGAATTATCATCGACGCAAAAGCAGTTGCAGAGCCATGTAATACACAGCGGTATCCTACACGAATGTAGTATACCTCAAATCATCGTCGGGCGAGCTTCGCACGCAGTCGAGGAGCCTGGGCACTACAGGGGGCATCGCGTGAGCCGCCTCAGCGTCTGAAAGCTCCTTGCCACTGCCTCCGGACTCTTGTGCGGCCGCAGCCGCCACCTTTTGTGCTTCTTGGTGAGCTGCAACGTCACGGGCACGAGCGCGGGCGGCGCGAGCTTCTAAGAGGAGGGTGGCTAAGCCTTCGCGAGTGGCGTCATTACTGAGGAAACGCAGAAGAGGAAGGATGAACAGATTATGAAATGCACAAAAATACAATAAGGAAACGAAGACGTGGATGGAAGAACAGCATGTGAAAAAGACTTTTACTCAGAGAGATGCTTCCGCAAACAAATAAGAGAAAGGTCTTCTCCGTATTCTATTTATCCTCTGTCCCTCACCGGCACAAAGTCCACATGCTAGCGCATCCTTGCGAGACCACGGTACGGTTGTCCGACCACAGCGCTTGCCCGACGCTAATCAACCGTTTGTTTTTCAGCTGTTCTTTGGGCTTCACCGGACTGACACCTCCGCTCACCACTCGACTGCCCACTGATGCAGTGCCCGATCGCACCGAGCTTTCGTCGTCATTGTCCTGTTGGTCCTGATTGTTGTTGTCATCGCCTCCACTCTTGGCCTTGTTGCCTTCGACACTAAACAAATGCATCCCCGCGGAAGACACTGCTTTCATCGCAGCCGATCGCCGCGCAGCCTCCCTTTCCGATCTGCCAAGGGCTACTAGAGCAGAAGCCGCAGCACCCGTGGCCGCCCAAACTTCAAGCATCGCTAAACTGGGCCCTTTTGCTCCCCCAAAGGGGGAATTGCCGTCATTTTTGCGCACCACGCTCATGGACGCCCGCTTCCACGTCGAAGATTTGGGCGTAGTCAGAACTTTCGGCGAATCTTCTTGCACGGAGCCGAACCCACCATAATTGTTTGAGTTTTGGCCCGGGGGAGCACCTAGAGCGCTTGGAGTCATGGACCCTGAGTCGTTCGCGAGCGCCTCTTTGGCCGCTACCAGCCGTCGTGTGCTTTCTTCCACCTTGTTTTGCATTCGTCAGTCAAACAGTGCATGCATGCATGCATGCAAAAAAAACAAAAAGATATTTTACATACATGAGAGTAATTTTGTATGATCACTAGATAGGTAATGTTCATGTTCTTCACTCACACAAAGCCTAGCACAGTCAGTAAATAGAAAGAAGCACAGAACACAAGGGCTCAGAAGATAGGTAGATAGGTCTTTGCGTCACCTTTTTACGAGCCTCGTCGTGCAATTCCGTGCCTTCCCGATGGTAGACACCCAGCACAGCTCGCAAGGCCCCCAATCTTTCCACCGCAAGCTTTTCGTTCACGAGAGAGGCTACTGCGGCGCGGCCCGCCTATAGCACATGTACGAGAAGAAAAGAGGAGGAGAGAAACAAGGTCATGCCATGAGGGAAGCCCTTGTGTCAACAAGAAAAAGAAGAAGTACCGCTATGGACGAAGGAAAAAAAACACTGCAGCTTCGATAGATCTGTACAAATATTGTATACTCTGATGTAGCATCTTCAAACCAACCTGCCAAGTCGCCAGAGCCTGCGCGGCGCGTTGGGCTTTGGTCTCGGCAGCGGCTGCCTCGACATCGGCCTGATTGGCCAATAACACTAAACCCTCTGCGCCGGGTAAGCCTGCTCCAAGGGCTTCATCCGCGGCATGCCGCGCCGACACCGCCGCCAGTTGCAACTCCTCGGCCAATTCCGCCGTTTCCTCGGCCAGATCTTCCGGCGTCAAATGCACGGCATTTTTTCTGTTTCCACCACCGCTGCTGCTAGCCGCTGCGCCGCCACCACCGCGACCACCACCACCATCTCCACCTTTGTTGTTGTTGACCACGGGCGTCAAGACGGATATCGCCGTCACCGCAACTTCTCGCACGCGGCCACTCCGGCCGGGCAGACTCACCTTAAGCTCAGCGAGTTGCATTAAGCGATCGAGCCCTTCTACCCCCAGCACGGCCGCTGCATCCGCAGGCGCCGCTGTGGCTGCGAGCCCAATGCACCCCACAGCACAGCGCACTTCACACTCGGGCCAGATGCCCCCGCCGTAGCCATAACTCGACGAAGAGGAAGAGGCAGCTGCGCTGCCACCACCAGTGCTGCTAGCCCTCCCACCACCGGTAGCAGCTGAAGCACCAGCAGCACCAGCGGAAGGCTCCCATTCGAACAGCTGCACGAGCAAGGACATGAGCGGCGCTTCTGCGGGTACTACATTCGGGTCGTCTTCTTGCGGCCACAAGTCTTCGCGCAAATTTACAGGGGGTTTCAGTTGCTGTGGAGCCCCGCGCACCGCCCGCTCGAGCCAAGTGGAAAAATGCACCTATGTAAATTTACGGGTCAAATGATACAGGTATGTAATCATGGTGAGGACTTGACCAAAGAAACCAGAAGAAATAGAAGGAATGTTAAACTTTATATTATCTACGACATCAAAAGAACCTGAATTGCGAAAGGAACTTTAGTTTGACTTTGTACCTCAAGCAGCGTACTGGGATCAATTTTTAAGGATTCATACGCGTGGCGGTGGGCTTCTGGCGAATGCGCTGACCCAGACGGCACTTCTGATTGTGACTTCTCTACTGGCGAGTGTGTGCGGTGGCCTATCAGGTAATAACAATAACAACAGCAATAGGAGAAGCAACAGGAACAGCAACGAATGACTTGAGGGGTGTTTTAATCAGTGCAGGCTTCGCGACAGGTTCAAGACACAAGCTCGACATGACGGCTGATGCAAATGGGCAACTCGACAAAAGAGGGATACAAATTCACAGAGTAGTTACTTGAACGGCTACTTACGATGATGATGATGATGGTGATGATGATGATGATGGTGGTGCTTGCTGTCGTGACCGCCGGTGCGGCGCGCGTTCCGACGAGCCGCCATCTCGCCTAAACTCGGCTTGTTGTGCAGTAGGGCATACAGCAGGCCGTGCAGCGCCACAAAAGCATGGTCCAGCGCGTCAGCAGCACCGTAGCCGTCGGGGCCTCGCAAAGCCTCTACCAACTCGTCGCTCTTGCCACTACCACTGCTGATGCTGCTGCTGCTGCCGTTGTGGCTGCGTTGTTTTGGTGGAGGCGACGCGAGCAATTCTGACGCGCGCCGCGGCCCAGTGCGCCCATTTCTAGGCCCGTTATTGTTACTACTACCGCTGCTGCTGCTAGTGTCGTTGTTGGTGGCTGCCTTCGAGGAGTCTCCACCTTCAAGATCGTTCTCGTTCGTAGCGTCGTTGCCGGCGCGGCGCTGTGCTTGCTTGACCAGAATAAACCGCAAAAGGGGGGAAAGGCAGGCCGCGCAGTCGACTCGCGCAGCCTGAGCGCGGTCTTTTGGGTGCGCCACACATGCAGCCAGCAGAGTCGCTCCGCAGAGGCCTAAGCCCGCGTCCCGAGACCACAGGAGCCTGGCTAAGCCTGGCAGCAGACCGAAGTCACTGCTTACGGAGTGGCGCAGCCACGGCTCTCGCGCCAACAAGAAACATGCCAGCCGCGCCGCTAAACCTCGGAGCGCTCGGCCGGCTGCTCCGACAGCACCGCCGCCACCACTAGTAGTCAGCGATAAGCCAGCAGCTGCAGGTGACACACCTTTTTCGGTGCTTTTTGCGGATCCAGGACTCAAGGGCGATGCAGGCTCTGCTGCTGCTACATCTCGAGGTGAAGGGTGAGCGCCTCCGTGCACTACAATGTGCAGCGCTGCGGCAAGCACGGCTGCCCCGTGACGCTTTCTGGACGGACAAGCGCCACTGCTAGCGCTGTTGCTACCATTAACGCCTGCACCTCGGCTTCTGCCGTCGAAACTGTTGCCACTGCTGCCGGAGTCGCCTCTGAAGCTGCCGCTGCCGCTGCCTCGGTCCATCGGGTCATTATTGTAGTTACTACTGCCGCTGTTGTTGCTTTGAAACTGGCACCACACAGCACCGAGCAGGGCAAAAGTGCACGCGTCCAAGGCTTGCAGAGGTACGTCGTCCCATTGCCCGTGGACCGCTCGGTCTACATGGAAGGTTAAACCTGGCGGATCGGAGTGCGCTGACGTTGACGGGGCAGCAGCAGCAGCAGCAGCAGCAGCAGGAGCCGGTGCAGTTGGCGGTGGCGTTGGCGAAGCAGCACCTACTCCCGAAGGAGAAGAAGGAGACGCTGCTGCTGCTGTAGCCGTTGCTGCCGCTGCCGCGCCACTGCTGGCACTCCCGTCGGCCTGCACTTTTCGGCGGTGTTGTTCTGCCTGAGAGATCGCCCACGCAGCGTGGTGAGTGCCATGGTCCGACTTCAGCTGCCTTGCTCGGAGCGCCCCTACACAGCGCATGAGCGCAGTCACCAAGCTCCCTGTCGCCAGCGCTTCCCCTGCATGGGCTACCAACGGATCTTCGCCGAGTCCAAGCATGGTTGGCTCCAGCCGAGCCGCCATAATCTGGCGCGTCACGGCCTTGGCAACTTCTTGACTACCAACCCCTGCCCGGAAACTCTCCCGCGCTGACCGAGGCGCAATCAGCGACACCGCAAAGATATCATATTCGGGCGGCCACCCCCCAGGAGACGTGCCAGGTTTCGCGGCTTCTCCTCGGCAACGCTCGGCAGCGTACTCCGGCGAGTGCTGGCTCAAATGCCAATGCAAGTGCGCGCCGCAGGCCACCGTCAAGCACTCGCACCACGCCGCCTCGTTGCGCAGAGCTAACACTTCTGCGTCTTCGCTGATAGGCGCAGAAGCCGCGGCGGAAGCAGCTGCGAGCCCGGCGGCGTAGGCGTCTGCTGCGGCTGCAGGGTCGAGATCAGCAGCGGGGTCGTCCCGTACAGCCGCTGTCATTTTCGCCCTGGCCGCTGCAGCCTTGGCGACAGCTGCGGCCACGGCTGGTGTATCACGCGCACGGAACGCAACCAAGTCCACGACGGCACGATCTAAGAGGTAACGGCGGCGCAACCGCAAAAGTCCGTCCAAGTTTGAGGGCACTCCAACCAAGTTGCAGAGCCGAATCCCAGAGGCCAGCGCTACTCCAGGTGCTGGATGGTTGTCGTTGTCGCCACCGCTTCCATCCGAGGAGGCTGCCGTGCTAGCATTGACGCTGCTGCTCGTACCACTGCTGTTGCTGTTGGCGGCATCTTCCGCTGATTTCAAGGCAGCTCGCCTAGCTACGCCAGTCATTACTTGAGCTGCGGCTTGCGCTGCGCTGCACAGCGCATCGTCCCGTCGGTTGCTGCTCTCGGCCGCCCACGCTCTTTTGGCACCGTGCCATGACAGCTCGTCGCGCACGAGGCACAGCTTCCGGCCTCGCTTTTGCCCGGATAAAACACCGCCGGCAGCGCCGCCGCCAGCTTTATCTGCTCGCGGAAGCAAGAGCTTTAGACCGTAGCCTGGCTCGCAATCCTCGTCAGGAATCGTGTACCTTGGTAAAAAAACAAGAGCCGTAGCATTAAGAGCCAAGATGGTACAGATGCGCGAAAAGGTTCGTCAACGATGAATATTATCTCGCACGATTCATTCGATAATGGTAGACGTGTAGCTAGCACAGTTTACGTAACCTACACGCCCTCTATCCTAGACGCATACCCGAAGAGCGCCCGTGCTTGTTCCTTAAGGTCATTGAAAGCTGCATCTCGGGGCAAGATCACGGAAGATGTTTTCATGGTGCGCTCGTCCACAAAATCAACTTCTTCAGTGAGCCCCCCTGAATGCCGTTCGAAGATGGCTGAAAGCCCACGCGGAAGCGCAGCTCCGTCGGGATTTGCCATGTTCGTTGGATGATATTGTTATCTATTAAAAAGGAAGAGAAGTATGGTAGCTTCGCTGCGATCACTGTCGACTTCTAATCTGTTTCACTACACTTCCATAGGCACTAGCAGTAAACCAAATCCTGACTTAGCGCACTTATTTGTAAGGCAATACACTCGAGACATAGTAATGGCCGGGCGGCCGCTGGGCACAACTACACAACAACGCACCAACGCGCTGTCGACGTTTTGTTGTTTGTTGCGGAGAGGAGCGTGCAGCACTACTTTGGACACACTTTCAACACATAATCAAGTGACCAATCAGAGTGCAGCGTTGTCTACCCTGCTGGATCAACAATCAACATGAGGCCATGAGGCACTTTAGACTTCATTATTAGGGACCTTCTTCTAGTTAAGTCATGGCGAGGTAAGAGTCGAATCCCATGGCGTACCGCGTATTTTCTCATTCCCTTGCAATCTCTTATGCTATCTTAAATAATTTCACTCTGTCCTATGCAATCATTCACAGGGCACAAAGCGAATGGGAAGACGACGAGGACAAAGGCCAAAGTAAGTGGGGCACGAGTGAGTGGGATATAGACGGTGGAGATGACCTCAAAACAAGAGTGGTATCAGAATGGGATCATGACTTAAAGGCCCCGCAACCGTCAGTATGGGAAGATGAGGCAGACGTTGAGCATAAGCCTTCGGTGTGGGAGGAAGATACTCACAGGGATAACGCGGTTCAGGACGAACCAACTGAGAATCCAAGCAACTTAAGAGATGGCAGTGGAGGTGGCGGTAGAAATGCGGCTGATTTGTCTCCGTCGTCTCAGTCAGCGCTTCACTCACAGTTTATGGCGGCATGTACCTCTGGGGAGCCCGAGCTGGATAAAGTTGCTTTCAAGAAGCTTGTGAAGACACTCCTAGCTGCGGTTCAAGAAGCAGAAGGCGACGAAGATAACAGTGACGACGATGACAACAACGACCGCACTGCGCGCAAGAAGAGAGCGAGTCGCTCCACTACCAACACGACGCCTACGGAGAAGGATTTGGACGCGGCCTTCGTGGTAGCAGACGCAGACAAGAATGGAAAAGTGGACTATGCAGAGTTTGTTGCCCTATACGAGTTGGTGAAAAGTGGCGAGGTCGTTGGTCTAGGCAAGCCTGTACGGAGCTTCTTTGGGCGAAGCAGCACGGCAACCAAGAGAAAAACGAGCTCCTTTCAGCAGTCGTTCCGAGAGCAAAAAGAGTTGACAGTCGAAGCTGCCGCTGCTGAAAAGGAAGCGTCCAGAAAGGCTGCTGAGTTGCAGGCTCAAAAGAGCAAAAAAGCTCCACCGAAGCGCAAGCTCAGCAAGAAGCAACAAGAAGTGGTGGTCGCAGTGGTGCGTGACTATTTCTCGAATTCTTCTTCCTCCTCTCAGAAGGGGGAGCGTCACCAAAAGACCAGGGTGTTTCGTGTCAATGATCACGTAGAGGCGTCCGACGACAAAGGGCAATGGCATCCTGCGGTAGTTACCGCAGTGGCCACAGTAAACGGAACTGTGGAATATAGCGTTGATTTTCTGGACGTTGGTGGCGGTATGGATGAATTAGCCGCAGATGGCGTGCGGCCTCTGCCGATTGAATTGCTGGACAGCACCACTCACGGTCTCAACAGGGCTCACGAAGGAAACGACAACAGCGGCGACAGCAGCAGTAGTGACAACGAAACGAAGAGCGGTAAACGAGTGACCAGAAAAGAGAGGGAAGCAGTCGCCGCAGCAGCAGACCCGCTCTCTCGAGTCTTGCACGTCAAAGTAAAGCCTGGCCAGTCACCGAAGTACCTCGCTGCTGCGTTACAAGCCAAGTGAGTGCTACTAAGTAGTATACACGTGGAGACAAGAGGGACTTGTTTCATAAATCTTCTTTCTTTGCAATAGACTTCTTTGCAGCTCCCAGATAGTTCCCGTAGATGTCTACCCACCAAGCACCTGTTGCTCATTTCTTCGTTGTATCTGATTAGTACGGCTCCCCTCGGGTTTGCTACAGGTATGACCTCCCACCGAGCCGCGCGTGGGCGATCGCGCACAACCTCAAGATTGCCATGCGCCGCCGGAGCCGCACGAGTGCGGACCCTTTCGACTCGCGCATTGTGATTGCCACGCAGGCGCCGACAACCACAGAGGGCGAGGTTGCAAACCGTCACCTAGATGGAGATGGAAGTAATGCTGGAGACGGCACCACTGGCATTGAACCAGGTGGCAAGAAAGCACGGAAAGCACAAAGAAGGCGCCGGGGCGCGGACCTGTCCATTGGGTTCAGCGGTTACGACACCTTGTCCTCGGACGAAGAGGCCGGAGAGTTGCCGTGGCGCGCTGATGTGGACGGCTTCGGCGTGAGCTACGCCACGACAGCGGCAGCAGCAGCAGCAGGAGCTGAACCAGGAGCTGAACCAGGAGCTGGAGCACGAGCAGGAGGAGGAACAGGAAGAACACCACCAACAACAGAAGGGCAACTGGGGTCGGTGTTTGGGCATGGGGGCGGGTATGGCGCCCTTGGCGGAGGAGGCGAAGCAGCAGCTGCTGAGAAAGCGGTGCGAGCGCGTGCTCGCAATGAAGGATGATGTTGTTGTTGTGTGTATTTGGTTGCTGTGCCAAGGGGAGTTGACGGTGGCCTTATGGCGCTGTTACTTCTTGTGGGAGTGTACAAATTGTAGGCAGTCATTGGTTTTCTTTCGGTTCAGTAGCATGTCTGAATCATTCTAACATATTTAAAAGTCTCTTCGCATTTTGCTTTTCGCATGCATTCACTTCACAGGTGCGGATGGAGCGCGACCGCGAACGCGACTTGAAACTTCGGCTGCACGCGGCTCGATCTCGACTAGAAAGCGCTTATAACGCCCGCCGTGCTCTCCAGAAGAGGCGACGAGCGGCGAAGCAAGCGCTCGGCTTGGAGGTGGATCAGGACGAGGAAGAAGAGGAGGCTCAGGCAGCAGCTTTAGCGGCAGCAAAAGCCAAAGCAGAAGCAGAAAAAAGAGCGGCGGCAGAGGAAGCAGGAAGCAGCAGCATTTCAATGGTTGATCCGGCTTCGTTACTAACCCCGCCGGAGCTGCCACTGCCTTCAGTAGAGGTTGATTTCGACAACCTGGGCTTGGATGATTTGTCCGGTGCATTAACTTCTGTCAGTCTCAGCGGTGGCGGTGGCCAAGGTGGCGACAACGAGAATGAAGAAGAAGAAGCCATGTCCTTGCGGCACGAGCGCAAACGCACCCAAGACCTCCGGCGCCTCGGCCCTCCCGGAGCACGGGCAGCGGCCAAGCCACCGCCACCGAACTTCCTCGAAGCTGCAGCTGCCCAAGCCTTCAGCGCGGGCGAAGGCGCCACCGCCGCGCTCGAGGCTTCGCTCGAAGCCCGCCGCTTGGCCGCTGCCGAAGCAGCGGCGTGCGACCCCAAAGCGTTGAGCCATCCAAGCCACCCGGAAGCACGCTCGCTGCCAAGCCCTCAGCAGCTCGCGGGGTGGCTCGGCGGCTGTTGCGAAGCACCAAGACCACGCTACGAGCGCCCCGCCAGTGCCGTGGCCCGCACGCCGTTCTTGCAAGGGCTAGCAGACACCATGGACCGCCGCAGGAAGTTTGACCCCCGTAACCTGGCAGACTCTATAACAGACATGCGCCGCGCGCATGAATCCGCGAAAGAGCATCTCGAGAATCACGAGAAGGGACCCACTGCACTGAAAATGCCCATGCAGTGAACCCTTGGAGACCCCTAGGGGTGTCTTGGAAGAAAGGGTTTGTTCTTCTAGATTACCTCTCCTCGGTTTTATTTCAGTATAATTTCAGTTTACCTCATACGGGCATTTGACAACAGAATTGAGGTGCAGACTGTAATTGGATGGTTTAGTGAAAGTTACACTCGCGCTGGCGCCTGAAAAAAAAGCCCGGCAAAACAGAAGTAAAATTATAGAGCAACGCAGGATTCGCCATAATTGAACCATAATGCATAATACATAATTCCCACCGGTTTCTATGGGTTTTACTGTAGTCCAGGTTGGGTGAAAGTAAATAAGGTACAGGATTCGTACTGGAGATGCGAGGGATAATTCGTTTGGCATTATGATTCATTCAGCTCTATGCAATAAGCGTGTCCTTTTTCAATTCAGAAACGTGTCTACGAATAAACATGGAATTAAAAATTTAATTAATCGGTACACAAACACAAAACACCAACAAACCACAACACAACAACAAAGACTACGACGAGCGCGCTACAAGAAATCAAAACTGGACTCAATTTTCCGCATCAAAGCTACGATTAAATCAATTCTAATCCACCAGAAACTTTTGCAGAACGCAAGCTGTCATCGACGAAGCGCCGAAGAAGCAGGTCTCCATCTTGAGCAGCAGCTGACGCAGCGACCAAAGCCTCCACTTCTGGGCTACTTGAGGCACCAACCATGGCACAAAGCACGGGCCGCCCACAAAGGTCCGTAACGTCTATCCAGTAACTTAGCAGCGGCTCTTTAGCTTCCATGAATGCTAAAGAGCCTGGGTCTTTCGATAAATTGCTGTCGTCTGGCAGACTTGGAGCCACGGTAAAGACTTTCATCGGCGCCCACCAACGATGCTCAAATGAAGCAAACACTTTAGCCGAATGACCGAAACCCAGAGCAGCGATAGCATCCGCCACTGCGGGTGCAGCGTCTTTCAACGGAGGCTCAAAGGCAATGGCTTCTGCTTTGAGCACGCCCAGTGGCACCGTCATGACGCAAATATCGCAATTCAAGGAAATGGTTTCCGACGATTGATCCGACACATACTCGACAATTACTGAGCCAGTCAATGCACCTGATTTTGGAGGCCAAGGAGTCGTCCAATTGTTTACGCTAGTGACAAGGCTATTGCAAAGCAAGTCGTGACTCAATGAAGCCTCAAATTCTTTAATGACGCTGTCAAGGGGTGCCGTAATCATAAAGTCCAGCTCTTTTTCGTCCTCTTCGTTAACCTCAGAAGTCGGCGTCGCAGCATTCGCCACTGGAAGATCCGGAGTAATACGACTGTGGTAGAGTTCACGACAATGTATGAGAGACAGGTTATCAAGGCGCGAAGCATACACTCCCTCGAACTCAGTGGTTTGAACGGACTTCAGCACAGGAACGAGACGAGCTGGAAGATCCGACTCTGTGGCCACTTCAGCAATGATATCGGGCAAGACGCTTATGAGGCTGGCTCTCGGACTGTCTCCTGGCAATGCAAGTTCAGCTGCGATGCGAGCATCGAGATGCGCGTCAAAAATGGCAGATGCCTTGTCAAGCGCTGCCATGTCGTCTAAACTCAAAGCGCCACCACCCTGAGTGAAAATAGGACCATGCCAGTCCATTAGTTTCGACGCAAGGTCTGAAGAACCAAAGAGCGAGGCCAACATTGTCCGTGATCAGAACACTGTCGCGAATGTTAACTTGATGTACCCTCCAAAGAAGTGATGTTATCCGTACCATGTTTTTCTGCGAGAGGGTGCCCTTCTTTGCCGTGTAGCCAAGCGCCGCCCAAGTGAACAGGCCCACCGAGAGACCAGTCAGTCGCTGCTCGACCACCCGGCTTGGGCCCTGCTTCGAGGACAGTGACTTTATGCCCTGCGGATTTCAGGGCTGAGGCGCATGCGAGGCCAGCAAGGCCTGCACCGACGACGGTGACGTGTAGTGGACTGCGAAAAAGTTCAAGCCAGCAAAGCTCAAGTAAATTATCAGAGGCAGAGATGAGAAGACACCGCAAATGATTTATCATTATTTTCTTGAAAGTCAATAGATTAAGAAACCGTTCAATTGTAGTCGTATTGCTAGCTTGAGCAAGGACTTGCGCAGCAGCCCGTTCACCACTCTGATATGCGCCATGGAGTGTTGCTGGTCCGTTGACACTGGTGGCTTCGCCTGCGAAAACTAGGCGTGCTCCAATATGCCCCGCTAATACCTCGCGATCATGTGGGCTACCTCCGACAGCAATGGATGAGTAGGCACCACGAAAATTGGGATCGCAGCCCCACTGAGTGCCGAGAACTCCGATGCAGGGAGGTGTCAACGAATCCATCATATCAAATCAGGAGATGAAATCACTACTACGACTACAAATAGTTTGCTGTCAAATTACTAGTATCGTTGCCGGTTAACAGTATCCAAGCCCAAGCCAACTGCCTTGTCTCGCTGCATAATGATTCGTCATTCAAATCTTTATCAATTACAATGGCTGTGCACTATGCACTGCTTCTGTGCATAAAGCCTCGCATCTTGCCAACCGCTACGTCGCCAAAAGATTCGCTACTACATATTTACCATTTTTCCCAGTATGTTTCGCCAGTTAGAATATTGAAAATATCACATTAGTGCAAGCTTCCAGCTACAGTAGTACCGTAAGTTTCCGTAAGATGCTCCTTGAATTACGTGCGGACACCGGGGCAAGAAGCTTGGCGAGGAAGATGAATAGCACTCTTCCACAAACTTGAACTGCACATCCACACGGATTCAATAAAGCTATCTTGAGCCTAACTCGCACCTTTTGTTTGTGATGCCCATTATCGTCTTATAATTTACTATTTGCTCTGTGTTCTAAGAATTTTACCTTCTTTTGATGTGTGAGAGTGGTGTTTACCTTTCACAATATCCGTGCTCTCTAGGATGGCTCCACAGCACTTGAGTTGGCTTCAGGCCAAGGCCATGGTGATATCATAAAAATTCTCCTTGAGGAAGGTGTCAAATTGAATTCCGAAGCAGGTATGGTGATTTATCATACTAGTGTGTACTGTGCCCTTCTTCATCGCGGTATAAGTACACTGCTGACTAGTAACTGGCAGCAGGAGAGCCACGTCGTAGACATTCACGTCCACCACGCCCGCGCCTGGATCCTGGATAAACGAAGTTCCCTTGAGTTAGATGGGAAATGGGCGCTTTTCGTCATCTTAAGAGCCTAAATTATATATCACCTCCTCGAATTCATTACAATCAACAGCGACTTCTGTGTACTTTATGCTAAACATAAGGTGCCAGTGGTGCACGCACTTCGGTTTAGCTTAGACATGGCGACTGCAAGTCAGCTAGTGCGCCTTTGGAATTCGAGAGAACGGAGATATAAGGATTATCAACCACGAACCCACATGAAGTCCACCACGCCGACGTGTTGCTTCCTCATTATCGGAACTCGTGGGTAGGAAGGCACAGCATTTGGGATGAATGAACGAGAACTAATATCAGCCATTTTCATTGGCTAAACTTTAAACACGTACAAAGAAGTCCTAGGTGTATCAATCGTCTTCGACATCCTCACAAACATAATCCATAACCGTCTTGCCTTTCTGAAAGCGGAAAACACGGGCACGAAACAAAAATTCGAATCCGTTATTTTAAACTATACAGCTGCGCTTCTCACAATGACGCGATAAATATTGATCATACCACTCTGTACATTCAGAAGGTGAAAAGTGCTTTTCTGCACCCTCATAGTCTCGAAAAAAATCCCCCTCTCTCCGTATCAAGAACGATAACATGAAATATGTTTTTGGAGTACTCCCAAGCATGTGGCTAAGCACAGTCACCTTGCATTTCATTTCCGCATCGGCGCCACCACGAAGAAGCATCACGCAGACTTCTTGGTGCCCACGGGCTGCGGCCCCCATGAGAGGAGTCGTACCATCCTAAATCGTGAAAGAGATATAAAAAAAATAAAAAAAGGAGAAAATAGTGACCATGACATATGTTACGAAGAAATGACGGAAAACCACAGGAAAAAGATGTAGCGCGACACACGTGAGCCTGAACGTAGACGTCAGCGCCTGCTTCAAGAAGAAGTTCCACCATTTTTTTGTAGCCAGTGCGCGAAGCCCGTTCAAGCGCAGTGTGGCCCTCCTGCCGAGAAAGAGAGAAGAAGGAGTAACATAAGAGCAGATGACCTATGCACGAAGAAAATAGCGCGTGCACAATAAAATTGCGCATTTTCGCTCTGAATTGTACCCATAGAATGTGCCAAAATCATTTGATTTGAAAGGGCAATTCTCACTTCGAAGGATTTGTGTTTCAATTGGAGCGATTGGTTCTCCTAACTTGCCCGATTTTTTGCGTTGATGTCAGCCCCCGCTTTCAGAAGGAGTTTCACGGTCGAAATCTTGCCTCGACGTGCAGCATTCATGAGCGGTTTGTACTCGAGCTACGAGGACGGAGAACAAACCAGAAGAAGAAAAAAATATCAAACTTGTACTGCAACTACTGAGTATGAGGTTACTAATACTCGAAAGAGAAAAGAACTGTGTGCATTGGTGAAAATTCAAGAAGGTATGGACGAAAGGACTCTTCTTCATTCTCATCGTTTGTGTGTTCAGAAAAGTTCTATGATTTGAGTCATACGCAACTTGCAGTAATCATGGCTGACTTACAGGGTTAGTTTTCGCCTCGACGTCGGCCCCCGCATCAAGGAGAAGCTGCACGATTTCATTGTAACCTTCAAACGCGGCGCGGCAAAGCGCTGGAGAACCATCCTGCGTGCCACCGAGACGCACGCACATGCAGGGGAGGTGTGGGTATAAGCAAAGAAAAGAATGTACAGAATAGAAAGGCGCACGCCATCAATTCCTGAAAATCGTACGTAAACTGAAGATTCAACTCGAACAGTGGCCCAAGTCTGTCGTGATATTAATCTCGTAAGATCTCATCTGAGACATGAAGCATGCTGGAAATTTGTCCAAACGAATCAATCTCAAAAGTAGAAGCAGACAGAATTGCTGTACGGAGGTATGTGAAAGGTGGTTGGGATCATCGGAAAGGTGACTGGAATTGAAACAGTTGCCAACAGTGTTTTTAAACATGCGAACGTCTGCATGAAGTCAAGCCAAAGGGAAAGTGTTCGATAACCTCCTCATTCCATGACAACGCACCACTTCGACTGCTGCATTCACATTGGCACCCTTTTTAAGACAATTTTGCGCAATTTCGAACATGCCAAATGTGGCTGCTTCCTCGAGTGTCTCTGTTGCATCCGCCTGAGATTTCGGAAGCATTTCAAATATATAAAAATTGAAAAGCACGCAGAGTAAAAAGCAAAATAGATGCTTTGACGTGTTACTTCTGAAATATAACAATGCTCTCAAAAGTGTGCTCACCACGATGTATGCTGCTAACGCTGCTCGCACCCATGCGTGTGCCTCAGGGGATGAGCACTGTGTTGCGATGTGAAGTGACTTCTCACGCAGCATTTCCATCTGAAGAAATTCCAAGACGTCGCCGGCACAGTCGTCGGGCAAATCCGAAAAGGGTTCAATGGTGGTCGCCAGCTGAACCACAAATGCATTTCGTGCCCAGACGACCAGTGCTTTGCGTTTGTTGCGTGGGACCCAAAAGAAGGCCGGGTCAAGCTGATAAGGTTCAAGTGGGAGTGCTGTGATCGAGATCAACTCATTGGGCGACGATAGAGCAGCACAGTGCTCAAGTGCCGCAAGGGCAAGAGAGTTCTGATCTGCAGCAAGAAGGTCGCAGACGGCATTATGTTAGTCGAGGAGAGCGCTACATAATGCACTACTACCCGCTAGATCAGAGGACGCTAGAGGGTCCTTTCTGTCCAGATAAACTTTGCCTGCGCCAGCCAGGAGGAGATATTGAATTGTCGCCTCGTCCCCGCGATGCATGGATTCAATAAACGGAGAGCGGTTGCCCTTTAAAGAGTTATCAAGAGAAAACATGTATATAGTCAGACTACAAGGCTTATTTTAAGCAGCTACTGGATGTCGCAAACATGCGCACGGTAGGATCAGAGTCTGGGCTTAAAGAGCAGCAGAAAAAAAATGATTGAGTGGAGCAAGTTAGAAAATATCCATGCAGGAACAACCTCGTCTTCGTAGCTTCCAACAATTTCGAAGGTCTTCGCGAGCTCGGGCTCGATGGAATTATTATGCTTACTGTACGCGGCCCGAGCAGCAGCCGGACTTTTGACCAAAGCTGCATGGCAGATAGCCGAGATTGATGCTGATTCGATCTCGGCTTTAAAGCTTTCCAATGTATGCTCAGATGATTGCGAAGCCAATGGAGACACCGAAGACTGCGAAGACCGGCCTTGATTTCCTCCCGAAGATATACGAGCAGCTTTTGCTTTCGAATGCATCGCACCACCGTCCTCATCAGTCGTGCTGGGCATTACAGAGACTTGTATCATAAGTTCTTTTGAACGCACAGCTCTGCTTCCTGTTTGTGCTTGTGCTCTTCACTAGGCTCACGCAGGCTGCACCACCACTTGTCCTTGCTGTAATCGAGGATCGAGGTGTGGTACTCTTGTTAGCTAGCTACTAGGACAGCTTGCCAAGCTACAGTGCTACAGGAGCTCTACAGCTAATTAAGCAGCTAAAAGCAGACGCTACTTTACAGCGTGGTACCGTGGTACCCTAACCCCTAACCCTCTTGGTGGGACACACGTCTGGGAGTTTTTCAAAAATTTACATCTTCTTCAGAACTTTCTTTCGGAAATTCAGACAGACCTCGACCCTCGACTTCGGAACGTTGAGGGTGAAATCGGCCGGTCTTAGAATTAGCCTCAACGCGCGCCATCAAAGGCCCACAGGTAGAAATAAACCCTACCATCTGATAGAAGACTTCCAGATGCATTGTCCTAGCTTTTTTTTGTAAAGCGAGTTTACCAGTCATTTCCGTTGTGATGTCGTGGAGAGAAACCATTCGTAACCTGTCTAGGGTGAGCAACCGATCAGGCTCCAGCAGCGTGATTTTTGCAAAATATCGCGTACAATTAGTCAAAATCCATTATATATGATGTCATGATAATACACGACAGTAATACACGCGATTTTTATTCAGTATGAAATCGTAATAACGCCATGTCTATCTTCTTACGTTCTCCAACTATTCCTTTTCGGTGTGCAACCGGGTAAACTACTGCAATGTTAGCTTAGCGGACTTTGCACGCTTGATCAATTGCGGAGCTTAATTTCCTCAGCATTTTAACCTCACAGGTAAATTTGGTCATCTCTTTTACAAACTATTTTTTAGGTGCATCTGTAGCGGTGCGACCTTCCCTGGAGTTGTTCCCGTGATCCGTGATCCAAGCATTAGCCTTGCACTTGCCACATAATGAACGCAAACAAAACGGATGACGAGCTCAAGAGTCATGCCCCCAAGCGCCAACAAGCGCCCACCTCGGACATCACATCAACCTCCACACTGAAACATGCTAGGACCACCGAAGATACCACTCCAAAAACCAGCCCCGTTAACACCGAACCCTCTCCGCCTCTCCTATTCCCACCACAATCGAAGGGAGGCCACGACGAAGAGGTATGGCCTGTATCAAGATTTGCTCACAATTTGTGATTGCCCAAGATTTCTTCCTTCGTTGATCTTTCAGAAAAATCGCCCTCGAGGAGGAAGCAAAGAACAGCCACAAGAAGCCGTTGCGGCAGGTCTCAACACATCAGGTGGATAATTTTCTTGTGGGTACGTTTTCTCTGGCTGCCCACTACACACTTATGTCCGCCTCTCCCATAATGTCGCGATGTACAGATTTCGAGGTGAATAGCGACGACAGTCAGGGCGTGGAGATGCCCGAGAGTCCCGCTGCTCTCCTGATGTGGAACGCGGACAACGTCATCTCTGCTGTGGTGCACCTCAACAACGCCGCGGCCGCCAACGCCAACGCGATGGCACCCGGGTGGCTTGGCGGTGGAGCCTTTCCAATCACTTCGAATGGTTTCATGCAGGCCATTGCCACCCGCGTGGGCGCACAGAGCAGCGGCGTGATCGGCAACGCACTCATCGCGACTAACTCTTACCAGCAGTACGCTAATGTGAAGACTCTCATGTGCTTGCTTGGACTAGATCCCCTTGTGAGCACTCTGCCGGCAAAGGTGCTCCCACTGGCGCGAAACTTCTCCATCATGCGTAACAGCAACGCGCAGACCACAGGTAGTCCGGACCCAGTGCTGGCTCCGCCTGCCCCTGGCGTGACTGCCATCCTATAATGGCGCCTTGTTCAACCGAGCGCCTCTGAAATCTGAAATAGAATGGGAAATATATTCTGATTAGTTTCCTAGGTTTAGTTCGCGCTGCTTCGCTTTTCTTCTCTACCTGTTAGCCTTCTAATTCCGGCCCTTCGGGGCTGTCTCGAAATATGTATAATTCAAATCAAAATATTCAGTATACATATACGCAATCACAAGGGATTTCAGAAATGCAAATGGCGTAGAACTGGGCGTTATACGTTATATATATAGCACAAAAAGGAGATTTCTGCGGCATCTGGAATTGCATCCGAGCTCACTTGCTCCCGCTACTCCGCTCCTTTCTATTTCTTATTGAGTAGATGGCAATTAGCATATAGCCTCCAGGAGCTCGAGGCTCGAGGTGGGAGGGGCGTGGAATGGCGCTGCTGTTTATTGAAGTTTCCGTAGGGGATCTGGGGTCGTTACGTAAAAAGCATGCCTAATTTTGCACCAGAAAGGCATGGGAATTCGCCCTTTGAGGAATTTCAATAGCGAGGGCAGGGGAGCGTACACCGTCTAAATCATGCACTGGGCACTATCGCGGCGTGTTCGTGGGTATGGGAGTGGCCGGAGGAATTGAACCGGGTGGTGGTGGTGGCTCAGTGGCTCAGGGTGGTTGAGGTCCAGCTGGAGGTGGAAGCACTGGAGGGGCCTCGGGAGGAGGGGGCAACAATTTGCTGCTCATGCTCACTTTTTCGCTGCGCTTCTCGCTGCGCTCCTTTGTTTTCTTTTCCCCTTTTTCGCGGGCCTTTCGCACCTTCGGAACGTCATCCGCAGCACCTGACTGTGATGATGACGATGGTGAGGATGCAACCCTCGGGGGCAACCCTGAAGGTGGTGCAGGCTCTCTCGGAGCACTTGCGCTCTGAGATGTGCTGCTAGCGTGCTGCATATCTCTTTGAGGAGGGATTGGTGTGCGATTGGTGGAAATGCTTTCGTTCTTAACCAATGCGTGATCATCTGGCGGTGCCATCGCCGCTGCTGCCATAACCACACCAGAACCCTTTGGGTGTACTTCAGGTGCTGCAGGACTTGTCGTCTCCGCCTCCGATGATGAGCTACCTGGCTGCGGAGAAGCTTCTAATGGGCCAGTGGCTGGTGCACAGTGAGTCTGGACTGCGGCGACGAGGTCACTGTAAGCCGCGGCTAGCGCTGCGCGCCTCTCCACTAGGCCATGCAGCGCCGCGCGGTAAGCCGCCCCAGCCGCCATGAGCTTTTGGTGGGTGCGTTGCGGGCCTAGCACTGCGCGCTCCTGCCAAAGCTGTGGGAGCCCAGCAGCGTGCCGAGGCAACGCTTCCGCATCGGTGAGGAGCGCTACTACTGTGTTCCAAAGCGCTCCCACCGCAGCCGCCCGCTTACGAGCTTCTGCTTTGGAAGTGACAGCAGCAGTGGATGAAGAAGACGACGTCGAGTGGAAAGCTACGCCTTCTATATTTTGATTGCCACGGCTGATACCACTACCGCTACTGCCGTCGTCATCGCTGTCGTTGTCCATTTCGGCCATCGAGCTGCTAATTTGGTCGCTGAGGTCCATGATGGAGTGTATAAAGGTCAGGGTAGCGTGCACGGTGGCCCCTTCAAGGGCGCAAAATGCGGCTGAATCGGCGTCCTCCCCAATGCGATCCTGAATTAATAGCGCGAGGAAAAGCTTAATCGTACTAGCTCTATATTGTATATTTGATTCTCAATTCAAGGTTAGTATGCGTAGTTGAAAGTTGGCACCTGAACGATGCGGCAATGCTCGTTAATCGACTCAAGTAAATCTCGCGACGGAAATCGCCGCCCGCGTTGCCGCGCTCCAAACAACACTGAAGCATTTGCAATGGTGGGCGGTGCTAGCGGCAGAGTTTCGTTACAGCCTGGTGGCGCAGCCATGATGATCTAGCTAGCGTTCAACCCAGTGAACAAAAAGTATACGCTGCGTAGAAATCAACTTCAATAAATGTTCCTATACTGGTTGTTCGCAAATAAGCCGTTCTACTCAATAACTGGTGGCCAGGTGTTGCATCATCTGTATTGAAAGGCGCCTGACCATCGACCGTAAGTATAGGACGAGTAGACGTCCATTCAAAACGCTTGTTTAGGAGTTTCCTGGGAGTAACCGTTAAGATCGGACTCGAATGATTGGTTGGTGGTTGGTGGGTTGGTCTGTACAGAGAAGTAAAAAAATGAGGAAAATGTGATGCTTGCGCTTGCCTCTTGCCTCTCTCCATTCTCTTCTTGTTGTTTTAGCCTGATAGGCAAGACTGCTGCTCTTGCGCTTTGCTTTTGGCTCTAGCCTCGAATAGCTGAGCAATGCGCTAAGTTCAAAGTCTAGAAACCCAGGTAGCAGCGGATTGTATACTTCGGTCATCATTATTTATAGCTAATCAACTACCCGACGCTTAGCCTAGCTAGACGACTTGGAGTACTGCAGCAGTAGTTGACTAAAGCAACTGCATCTGTAGGCTTACTGTCATTTGTTCCGAAAACCTTCGCTCACAACAAGGCACCTGGTCTAATGAAGACCGTTCATTTACTTGGGTGCATACTGGCCTATGCGCACTCGAGCTTGGGTAGTAGTATACTTGGGCAGCCCTCAACCTCGAACGAGACTGCACAGTCCTCAGCGGGTGAGAGCACTCGTCGAGAGCTTAAAGCTGGATCAAGCCTGGACTTTCTATCGCAAGCCATGCTTCTTAGTCCTGGGAAATTACCACAGGCACGTGTACGAGTGAACAGTGGAAGCAAGAAAGCCAAAAAAGCAGCGCACAACACTGCGACGGCCGAAAAAGCTAATGCTGAGCGCCAAGAAGCCGTCGCGCTGGCTGAAGGTATTGGAGGCGAGCTCATGCAGCGGCTTGCGGAGGGGCTAAAAGCAACCGGGGCTACGCTCGCCGAGATCGAGTCACGCGTGGCAGGATCTGCAGGCACTTCTTTCGGCCCTGGATCCGCAGGCGGTGCCGGCAGCGACAGCAGCGAAGGACACGTGGACGTTGCCAGAGTGTTTGCACAGGGGGTCACTTTCCAAAGCGACGAAGCCCGGGCTAGGCTGGTGGACAAATTTACGCTGGAGTTGTTAGCAGAGCAGCCCGCAGAGCGGAATTTCGTGATAGGGGTGATGGGCACTTCCGTGACAGCTGGGCACGACAACTGGTTCAACGAGTCATGGGCGCAAGTGTTGGGGCAGTGGTTGAACCCGACCTTTGGCGCTGCAGGCGTGGGCGTGGACGTGAGGAACCATGCCATCGGGGGCAACCGCTACGAAACGTCGGCCTACTGCGCCAGGGCTACCGTAGGCGATGACGTGGACGCATTTTTCTTCGAATTCAACATGATTTTTCATGGGCCGGGTAAGACTAAGAAACCAATAGAGCTAATGCTCCATAGCAAAATGTTGTGCGACAATCAAAATAAATGTTGATGAGCATTAGTCCTCCAATGCCTTCGAGAAATCTCATTGGTTCAAGTCATTGATGTGCTTGTTTTGTTCGCTTTTTTTTGTATGCGTGTAAACCCGCCCACCTCAACCACAGCGGACGCCTACGAAGCGTTCATTCGCAACGTCATGCTGGGCATCCCCACCAATCCCACCTTCTGCCAAATGCTGGGCTTTGACGCCTTAAATCCCGAAGTGCCGAAACGCGCCGACGAAACCGGCGCTCTGGTGACCGGCAAAGCCGACGGCATTGACTTGGAGAAAGGCCTCGTGAGTTTTTTCATGTGCTGCCTCTCTCGTGCTACTACAAATATGACTACAGCAGTTGTTGTTTTTTCCTTTGATAACTTCGATGCTTTTATTACCCTACCTTCTGCCCATTCCAATGAAGTCTCATAGGGAGAGTTTATGCCGTGTAATGTGTATGGATGCGCGCTTCTCTTTTTTTGAAGTTTACGTACTTTTCATCTCAACTGTATTTAATTCAATCGCTTGCTTAGTTGACTTTTTCTGTCCTTGTGTGCATTTTGTTTCAACTTCAATGTGCTGGGGACAGGTTCTCGGCAAATACCGAGGCCGGGCTAACACAGGCAAGTACTTGGACTGGAAAGAATGGATACCTGCGGAAGCGTTAACAAATTTACCGCAGAAAGAAAAGGGCACGTACAAAGGATTAATCAAAACCCCAAACTATTGGCGCGAGGGACGTAACAACCTCTTTGAGTACTACGACCAACTGGGCATGCATTGGAGCGATCCTGACGGGTAAGTGCTTTGTGCTTTCTTTCGCGCCGTTAATTCGTTTTCAGTTGCATTTCTTGCAAAGCACTATATAATTGTTTGTGTATGTACGCCCTTACTTTCTCGATACAATATTTGTGACTCATGCTCACACGTCTCACAGCAATTTATCAATCCAAAAATATCGTACATTGTCCAGGTACAACTTCGAACTAGGCCATTTGCCCCAATACTGGGGGGTGTCGGTGAACGGTGGTAAAGCGGCCCCCTGTGGCGCAGCGGCTTGGCACCCAGGCCCCGCTGCGCACGCTCTCAGAGCTCTGGTGAAGAAGTCAGGGTTTGAATTTATTGTATGCGCTCGTTTGTGTGTGTGTGCATGTGCAGCGGGTGTAAAAGTGTACGATGTGTTTGCCGTTGCTCCTATATTTGGCAAATTCCTGGCTTACCTTTGTTGTCGCGTTGAAGACAACAAAAAACACTCTTGTTCGCTCGTAAGGTTCTCGCGCACGCCTATATATCCGCCATGGACGATGCTTTGCGAGTGGCCATTGCACACGTATCGTCTCAGCAGGGTGGCATGTTTAAAACAGGGCCTGAAGCTGCTCTTTCGTCGGCGCGTGCGCTCAGATCGCAGGTGATAAGCTTTTATAGGCATTCTTCTTGTTCTCGTAGTGTTACTCTGCTAATTCTAAAGTATCTTTGCTTGAAAGAGACATTTTCTTTGACGAAGGGAATAATTATGGAACAATTTCAACTCTTTAACATCGTTTTGATTTTGCTATGATTTGCTCTGAGAGCTTGGTAGAAGCCGTTTACTTTGACCAACGACATTTGTCTCGGTAGGCCTTGCAGCGGGCACAAGCACAAAAAGCGCCGCCGCCTTTGACCAAAGCATTGCAGCAGCCTCACAGCAAAAGTGGACATTCATCAGCGACTTTCCTGCACCCCAAATGCGCCACGACAATGGCACCGGTCTCTCCGGGCGCATCTTTGTTGTTATTGGTGGACAAAGACCGAACGTCCGACGGCCGGCGGGTAGTCGACACCCGCCACAGCTACAGCAGCAGCGGCCAAGGAGGAGGAGAAGGAGGCAGAGGAGCACAGGGCCACAATGCCAAGGGGGGCGTGTGGCAGGTGGTAGCGCCGCCCTGGGCCCAGATCGAAGTCAATTGCGACGCGAAAGCGGGGTATTTGGACCGGAAGTGGGCGATGCGGGGTGACGTCAGCAGCGGGTGGCTCAGCCTCAAGTTCAAGGTATGTACTGTACTAATATGTGTGGTGCCAGCAGCATGTCCAGCAGCATGTTCAGCAGGATGAAGGGCCATGCATTTGTGTTTTTTGTTTTCTTTCTTGACCATGCCTTGTTTTTTTTTCGTTTGAAAGTTACTTCATTCCTTTGCTTATTTTTTCTGTTTTCTGTCTTTGTTTTCCGTGTTTTTCTCCTTGGTAGGTGGAGCAGCCGGGCACCCCTTTGGCGCTCTGCGAAGTGGCTTGCCTGTGGGGCAAATGCCCAAAAGGAAGAGGGTCTTTGCTCACTGACGTGGACTACGAGCTCAGCTCTTCTTCGGGGCACGGCGCTCCAATGGCAGCGCGCATGACCAGCGAAAAAGGCGACAGCGAAGCAAGCAAGGGGACCCCGCTGCTGCGCCTACTCATGAAATCGAAGGTTGAAACATACACCTGCATATTGTCTCTCTCTCTCTGTCTCTTAGTCTCTCTCTGTCTCCTGGGTCTTGCTTTGACCTTGAATTTCATGTGAAAATTAAGAGAAAAACAGTAAAAATCTTCATTTGCCCTTTCACCCCTAACACTGCCACACTGCTTTTTCTACTCCGGAGTACTATCCCTTTTCCTGATCCTCATTATCAAACGGGCTTGTTCTAAACCAATAACGGATATCTTTTGTTGGTATACCCCATGTTGGTGCACTGAATTATTTTGACTAGGTTTGTGTGGAAGTCGTCTCCGCAGGCATCGGCGGCGGGAGCGGATCTTCTAATGCTTATGGAGGCTTGGCCTTGGCAGCTGGAACACACGAGCTGCGGCTACGTGTCAATAAGCCGGAGACATATGTGCTGCTTTCACATTTGATTTGGTACTAGAAACTTCGTTATAAATAGAAAAGCAAAAAGTCCTTGATTTCCCTTGACTTGGGCTGGGAGCTGCGGGACTAGCTAGCCATAATGCGGCTATTGGCGGTAATGATTGAGGTTCAGCCAAATGATATGGTTGAATTGATGGTTCTCAAACTAAATACTATAAAATACAAAAGTACGTCTCGGAGTCTTGGGTCTCAACGTCTCAACAACAGTCAACGTTTGGAATGGTTGTCATACCTAATTTAATATTATTTTTTAGAATCCAGCTGAATTCTGAATTCTGAACCTTCTCACGGCTCACAGCTCACAGCTCGCACTTTTTACGTCGCATATATGTATTTGCATCGTTCTTCATTTGTTTACTTTTACTCCTCTAAATGCCTCAGAGTCGGCGCAAATGAGCTTCTGTAGCGAACGTACAATGTGTAATTGATCTTGTAGCTCTGCTGTTGAAAATGACGTCCTATTCCTAAGTTAATTCTACTCAGCAATACATTAGCTAGCTTCTCAGGCAACTGCGAGTTGTGCTTTTTCTCACGGCAATGATAACAAGATTAAGACTGCCCCGCGATGACGAAGTAGTGACAACGCTAGCCATCGTACTATTCGCCATCATCGCGGGA
>Ga0307982_1000484_pt1 | contig 31471 bp, 34 predicted proteins | sample OrgLakmetagen989_FD_201847 | JGI IMG/M metagenome (GOLD analysis project Ga0307982, IMG submission 201847) | Saline water microbial communities from Organic Lake, Antarctica - #989 | ecosystem: Environmental > Aquatic > Non-marine Saline and Alkaline > Saline | place: Antarctica: Organic Lake...
TTTGCCATGCATATAGTGGGAATATGCCCTAATATAACGCAATTTACGGCATTGACGTATTGATTGACGTATTTGGGTCAAATATTTGACGTATTTTTGTAAGGCCTACCATCAGCCCCACTGTCCATGAGCTAGGGATAGCTCTAAGAAAGGCTGATAATAGGAGTAGACTTGTTGGTCCTTTGATTAAAGCTTCACGTTCCAGCAAATGCCGTTCTTTCGAGGTCTCGTATTCTACGCTGCGGTGGCTGGTTCGATTTATCTTGGCCTAAAAGTGAGTTTCATTCCTTGAGCCACGTGATGAATGAATTAATTGGCCTCTACCTTTTTAACATCCATATTTCACAGGTCGAGTGCCCTCCGGAGCTAGCTGGTGCTTTAGTTCCTCTGCTCTTCTTAATATTAACCGTTGACGGTAAGATTTCATGAAGTTCGTCTGTAAAGTCTAAACGCGGAGTGTAGTTATGATACCCAAACACCCAATGTTATAAATGAAGCAGCGGTTAGAACACTTTTTGGTACTAGCAGTCGGCATATACAATCATTGATCGAACAGTAGTATGAGGTCGTTCATATTGTCCCAGTACATTTTTTTATGCTAGTCATCTTGTTTGTTAACCGTGGCTTTATTGCGCTTCTAATTCACGCATACTTGTGCGGGAAATACTACACAGTGCCGCATTTCATCACTCTGGGCACCATCGACCTACGGACTTCCTTTTATGCCTTGATGACCAGAGGCTTGCTAAGCGCACCCGACACATATACTACACGAGTGCTCCCGTGGGACGTCGACGACAGTGGTCTCATCAAACCTGACCGGGTGGTTCGGGCTTTGAACTATGCCGTGCGCAAGCTGTGGCTCACCACTGGCTTCGAAAAGGACCTCGCGTCGGCCGGCTTTGAGCTGGAGGTCGTTCAGCACACTGTCAAGTGGCTGCCTGGAGCTTCGTTGGGGGTGCTGTCAGGCTACCGCGTGCGGTCTCAAGTCGTGTGCATCAGCGATGCCATGGACTCGTTCTTCTTGGAGCAAAAGTTCATCGCCGGCAACAACCAACACCTGTTGATGAGCTACACGGAGTTTAAGGTGAGTGAAGGGCCAAATAAGATCAGAATATTTGTTAGTTGAATGATTTGGAGAAGATATGTACATGACTCTTAGAATTTTATTCCGATTATCGTTGCCTTGGTCAGTTGAAGGATTGGAACGAATTGCGTTTACTCAAGCAGTCCAAGGGTCTTGCAGAGAGGCCAGCATTGTCGAAGGTGAGCAGACAGTTTAATAGCGAGATGTTGAGTGACTCCACGCGTCGTGCATGTTCTTTATTCCTGCCTGCTGTCTTCCTCTTTCAATGATTAATTCTGCACTCTTCGTCTTCGAATGGTACTACGTGTGTGTAAAATGATTGGGTTTCCTCGGTTCAGATTATTGCCCACGCCGTGACCCGCAAGCTGGGTGGCTCGAAGAAGCGGAGCAAGCCCAAGCAAGGCGACAAGAAAGCCATCGCTCTGCAAGCTGCGCTTACGGACGTGGCTGGCCTGTGCCTTGACTCTCGCATCAGCGACAAGCCCAGCCTGGCGAAATTTGTTGCCTACTGCTCTGAGAACGGTAACAGCACCAGCAGCAGCGACAACAGCAACCAAGCGAGCAGCCGAACAAATGTGCCCATCACCGAAGATGACGACGAAGACGACGACGATGAGGATGGCGCTGGTGAGGAAACGAAGAAGGCCACCTCTGGCAGCCGTGATTCCAAGGCCAAGCGCGGCGGTGCGAAGGATCCCGAGCGCATGGCGGAAGCGCTTGAAAGCTTCGTGCGCGACCTCAAAATTTCCAAGCAGCAGCAGCAGGGTTCTGAAGGCACCAAGAAAGACAATTAGAGGTCGAGGTTTTGCTGGGGCTCGTGGTGCTTGCGCCTTTCTTGTGTGCTACATGAATCACCACCGTTATATGATGGGTCCTTTAGAGCCGATATGAAACTGGCAATCCAACCTCAGATGCAGATGCAGGAAACTGGAGCCTTATCTCATTTTCTTTTTACAAGAAGTTCAAGGCGAACTGCGAGCTGAATACAGGCATTACGAGGGCGATGCTACATGTATATGCCGAATGGCATACTTCCATCTCGCGTTTTTTTTGCCATATAGTCTACTGCGCGAACATTTATCATTTATGCTTCGCGTTGTTTTCTTTTATCTTTAATCAGCTGGTTTCGTGGATTAAAAAAAAGGCAGCTGCCTTTTCGTATTCATCGAGTATGCTTCCTTATGCATCTGCGAATGGAAGTATAAGTATAAGCGGCATCATTGCTGTTTTCGTATCAATGAACTAAGAAGTTGCGCTCATAAAAGGCGCAAATTCCGACCGCCCGCACAACGAAAAAGCATCGCAAACCACCAGATGCCAACCGCAGACGCGCAAGCCCGCTATCCATTATCCATTACCACACGCGCAGGCCGCCGTCGATTTGGTTGCGCCATTTCTTCACCTCGGCGTCTTGGCACAGCGGCCTCCCCCGGCAGCTGCCGTCAATTTCAAACGCGCGCTTCTGCAAGTGCGGCACTAGGGCTGCGGCGAGGCGAAGGTAGCCGCGGTTGGTGGGGTTCAGCTCTCCTTGAGTGCACTGCGGCACGTTGACGAGGCCACCCACCGCCACCCCACTGCCCGCCTTGCACAGGTCGGTGACTGGGCTGTCGGGCGCACTCACGTCGACTAAGTCCACCTGTAAGGTTAGAGGAAAGATAAGTGACTATGAATGCCGCATGTGTATTCGAGGAGGTAGATGAGGAAGAAATGGAAATTAAACGTCATCGCTTGGATTACTGTAGTAAACAAGATAGTATGAGCTTCATGGACAATTCTTACGGATGATAACATTGTAAAAGGTGAGAACAGGCTCACACACGCCAAAACTCAATGACACAACCACAAAACAAAACATCAATCTAATACAAGCACCATCTTTATCGTTCCGCTTACCTGCATGTTTTTGGCCTTGAAAGCGACGATCATGGGAGGCAGGAGCTTTTGCAGGAGCATCAAGTGGTGCCGAATGCCTGCAGGCGCAGCCACATCTCCCATGTTCAAAGGGGTGACCACGAAGACCCGGCACCGGGGCAGAGCTAGCCGCACCGCCTCGAGCAAGGCTTCGTACCTGCGGGACAAATGCACCGACAAAGCATGACAAAAGCAATTAATAAGAATAAGATGTCAGGGTCAGATCCATGCACGTGCATCAAGACTCAGATGTGACGCACAAGAAGAGAGGTGCAGAAGTTAGAGAGTGTGAGGCATGCGCTTGACTTCACTTGAAAGCACAGGATACATTGGAAGAATTTCGGGGTACATAGAGAACAAAGGCAACAGGAGAGAAGTAGCAGGCTATGGTTATCTAAAATAGCACATGCTCGTAACAGACAATGGTCAAGGTACAGCGGATGGTAAAAAGTGAAAGGTGACAAAATAAATTGGAAACCAACGCACCGCTGCGCTACTACGTAGCCCGAAGCATACTGCAGAAGGTCGGTGGTACCAGCGCTGATGACTAGAACATCGGGGGTCAGGCTGACCCAGTGAGGCACGTGGTCTTGAAGCTCGTCGACTCGGGCACCCGGCGTTGCCTCGTGCTTGTTGGCCCATGATTCCACCTGAGGCCAGCACGCATACGTCAAGTTATTGAAAAGTAAGCCCCCAGCATTAACACGAAACTAGATTTTAACCATTGATACCCATTATGATTTATTGAGAGCGTAATGACCCCATCGCACAAGTAGAAAGAATCTAGTGCAGTCTACTGACCACTGGTGAAACGGGAGGATTCTCTTTGGTGCCCACAGCTACGATTTCGAGTTTCGTTGCAGAGCGAAGTTGCTTTAGGAGTCTCACACGAAAACCTTCGTCTAGGCTCGAGCAATTTGCGTACGAATAATCCGGGGGAAAGCTTTTCCAACCACACCCGTGCGCATGATCGTCGCCTACAACGAGGAGCCGAAACGGCAGGGGATACCGCCCATCAGATTTCTCCAGAGCTTCGTTGCGGAAGTTGGCCGAGGCCCCGAATATGCGGGATTCCATCAGTGGATTTTGGCCACTAAAGTATTCATTTGGCTGCTGTGGTGCTACCGAAGGGATGAAGGCCAAAAGCCACACGGAGAGGCTGCAGAGTCGTCTGAGAGAAAACATCATAAGCCCCGCTGTCTGGCTAGAGAAAAAAAGTGTATAATCCTACGACTGTTTCGATCACTGTGCGATGATTGAGCGCTTCTATTCAAAGTAATCCTATTGCAACTCTTTCCTATGTAACAAAACACGAAGTCACATGTTAGCGCTCCTCGTCGGGTCGCTCATTGAATGATTGATTTCAAAGAAAAAGAATCAACGGACCTAGACGACTGGTCCTTCCTCGGCTTCGTCTCCTTTTCCCAGCACTCTCGTCGTCGGTTGAACACAAAATTCTTCTTCAGTTTTGAAACGAACGTACGAGCCTCTGTGAACACTGCGCAGCAACACCTCGGCTTGCAGCGCTCTAAACGTCTTAACACTTGGTTTGGTTCATCAAATGGCAAAAGTAAGATATTTCATTCATTAGCATCAGAGTCTTTTGAATGAGCGTAAGCCCTCTAAAATGTAAATTCCAGTGCGACCGCCGATAAGATGAACGTTCGTTTAACTGACTGACTGTACGTAAATTATTTCACCACTTACAACTAGGCGTCAGCAAAAGATGATGATAGCTTTACGGCCGTAGATAGCAGCGCCAAGGCTTCTGCTCCTGAAGGCCAGAAGTCGCTGCAAAATGCATTCTTAGATTGGAAGCGTAGGCAAGCCGCAAAGGCACAGCCGAAGAATGGTGGCTCAGGTAAGAGTGGAACCGCAGGAGCCAAGGGAGCCAAAGCTCGAGCCGACGACGCAGATGCAAAATTAGCAGGCCCACCTAAAGCACAGGCCAAGCCGCCAGCACCTTTCGTTGCGGAAGCGAACAAGCCTAAGGCCGTTCGAAATTTGTTAGACAAGGTGTGTGCCCACTTCGACATGCGTTTTTGGGTTTTACTTCTTAAGCTCCGAGTGTAGGAGCTGCGTCTCTATTCTCCTAGGCATAGCATCATTTATGTGCACCGTCTTTCTATTGACTTTTTCTTCTAATTCGAGAACAATTTCATGTGGGCTGCTTATGTAGGTAGTAGACTGGTACACCAATGACACCGCTCTCCGCGCCCGGCTTCAAGCGTGGTTTTTGGAGCATGCCGAAGGAGTGCCGCCCATTGACATGAAGCGCGTCGGCGAAGGAGGTACTCATATATAAGCTTTGTATTGTTTCGGCCTATAGGCGGAGCTTCTTGCTGTGCTTTCTTCGCTCTCTCTTTCCATCTCCACTTCGTACTTTTTCATCTCCACTTTTTTTCCTTTTGAAAGGATTGTGTACCTCGGAACGACTTATGCTATGAGCGCAGCCTTTCGGCGAACTTCGTCTTAATTTCGTGCGCTATTTATGATCACACGTTTGATTGCCATCTCCTTTTTTTTCTAGAATACCCCGTGGAGGCGTACGGAACTTTCACAGCTTACACCACGTTTCTCGAGCAAATTGTGGCGGAGTTTCTCCAATCCGAGGGCGGCACCCTGGAAGACTTGCAGGCTTTGGCCCAAGACCACACTGACGTGGCGTACAGCGACGCGTGGATGTTCGTGACCCTTTTCTCGGCGTGCACTACCTTCCTTTTCTTTGCTGACATGCTGAAGCAGGCCCAGGAAGGCGACTTAGAGTTCAACACGACCGCGGGCCTCAACCCCAAATACAGCATTTAGGATTTAGGCGCACCATCATGCCCAAAATGTGACCTATATAATCCTTATGGCGTATGGATGATTAGTTTTACCCGTTGCTCGTCTTTGACCTTCCAGCTACAGAAACAGCAACGATCAAAACTGGGACAATAAATTTCAATAACATCCGAAGTCACGGCCAGAAATATTAGCACTATTAAAACATAAAATACCGAATACCGCGATTCGCACCCGCACCCAAGGCAGTATAAAATAGCAATGGCCAATGCCCGTACTCCACTGAATTTTTAATTCGCGTTGCTGGTTGCGAGTTATAAGAAACCCGGATGGAGCTTTTGCTATTGCTTTCGATAAATTTCCTATTTGCGATTTTGCGCGCAACGCACACGCACGCGCGTAAACTTCTGCCCTACACTCTACACTAAGAAGTTCACTATGAGCTATTAGATCGGCCTCAAGCCTCACGCCTCAGAACTACGAATGCACTGCAGGCTACAGCGATCTATTACCAGCTCCCTCTTTGATGAACTTCGCAAGTCTATTTTTCTATTTTCGTCGTGGAGTTGGCCTCGGCCTTGGAACTTTCTGGGTTCGACCCAGAAGAAGCAGAAGAAGATGCAGTCTCAGAAGGCAATTCCGGTAAATCGTAAGGGGCAGCACCGTCAAAAAACACCGCCACATCCTCCGAAACTTCTTTCTTCTTCTCTGAAGATCTTCCTCTACGCCTCTTTCTTGACGACGATGACGACGACTTGCTCCTGCTGCTGCTGCTGCTGCTGTTGCCTTCTTTCTCATCCTTGTTGTCTTCGTCTTTCAACGGGTGTGCTTCGTTGAACAAGTCGACTTTTTTCTTGGCCAACGCCATGATTTTCGCTTCGACCTTGGAAATGTCGGGGCTTTTCTTGCTACTCGAAGAAGAAGAAGAAGTACTCTTGGAGGACGCTTTGGCTGCGGCGTGCTTGCTCCGTTTGGTTAACCGCCCAGTCACTGCCGCTTCGTCGTCGTCGTCGTCGTCTTCGCTGTTGTTGTTGCCGTTGCTATTATCGTCGTTGGCAGTGTCAATGCTGCTATCGCTACTGCTGCTGCTCCTGCTGGCACTACTGCCCTTCACTGCAGTAGTTGCATTCTTTCGTGCGTCGCTCTTTGCATTCTTGTTGCCACGACCCCGCTCCTTGGGCATGAACTGAGACGCAAGCTTGCCCGAGCTGCCGGACGCAGCGAGAAACTGATCTCGAGGCCCTATCGAAGAGAATAGAAAATTCGAGAGACGAAGAAAAATGAACATTTCAGTATTAGGCTATAATCTGACTAATGAATGAATGCCCACAGGCAATAAAGTCGCCCAGTCTGCTATGTGATGCGACTTCAGTTGCTTGGTCAATTGCTATTCTACTCCATTCGTTGACTGTATATCAAAAGTACAAAAATATGCGCCTATATATGTGCGTGTAAACATCTTACGGTCTTGGTCGTCGAGCAGCGCTTTTCGGCTCAACTTGATGCTGCCACTCAAGGGGTCCACCGCCAAGCAGGCGACGTCTACCTCCATACCAACGGCTAAATGAGACAAGGCCGCAGCGCCGCGGTGCTTGTTGCTTATCTATGAAGGCGTACGAGCAAGGAAATTTCAATGCAAACAGATAGACGACTGTGAATACGGAGAAGAAGTGAAGGTTATATATTGTGCATGAAGAAATGGCAAAGAAAAATAAGTACCGAGATGCTATGGCAAGCAGTTTGAAATGTGTTCTGCGAGTCAACTCTTTTTCACACTTTCTCCAGCATATTTTCTCTGCAAAACTCCTCAATGCATCTGCGACTAACCTCAGTGATGTGAAGCAAGCCAGCGCGGCCTCGGAGCACGTCTACCAGGGCGCCAAAGTCCCGCAGCTCGGTCACCGTGCCTCTTAGCACCGCGCCTTTCACCACGTCGCACACCAATTCCTGCACCACCTTGGTGGCCGCGTCGCAGCTGGCTTTGGTGGCGCCAAACACGTGCACCACGCACTCTTTTGAGGACGAAGAAGTAGCGCCTGCCGTGGCGCCATTGCTGCTACCACCACTGCCACTGCCGCTGACACTACTGCTGCTGCCCCCGCCGCCTAACACTCCACGGTCGGCGCGACCTCCTGCTGCTGCTTCCTCGCTGTCCGGTACGTCCCCCACATCTAGGACGCAGTCGAACTCCAGCTCAATGGCGCGCTTGGTTTGGCCTCCGGGGCCCAGCAGAAAGGACAGCCGCTCGCGGTCAAAGGTGACCACGCGGAGGCGAGGCGCGTGCGGTTTCAAGGCTAGCCCACTGCGCAAGAAGGCCTCGAAAGCGGGCCCTCCACCGGGCAAGTTCTGGTAGTACAGGTCTCTCGCTGCCCACGCTGCCTTAGTGATCGCCACCTATGTAAAGAGAATGCGCGTGTGTGTGAGAGAGAGAGCGAGATGATTGGCACGCGAGCAAGATAATAAGTACGATGAAGCAGATGGTACAGGTTTTATGGATTCAAAGCCCAACGACGGGCGAAGTAACATTCAAATATTCTCAACCCTATTTCCTTGTTGCACCTTGTCTGCTTGCGTGACTTTGCCTTTGGCCGCTAGTTTCTGTTTGTGGATTTGCGCTGCTGCTCGCTTGGCCGCCGCTTCTGCCCCAGTGGCAAGTGAGCATTGTTTGGGGCCATCGCCTAACGCTGATGACGACGAAGATGACGAAGATGACGACGAAGACGACGAAGACGACGAAGATTCGGTGTTGATGGCAGGAGCATCATACGGAGAAGACTGAGTCAGCTTGGACACCAGACGAGCATCCGTTTGGGGGAGCAAAGTCGCCTTTCAAACAAACAGAGAGAGGGAGAATGGGAAAAGGTAATAGTGCGACAATCAGTTCGTTAGCTTTTCTCAATTTAGACCTTAGCATTGTCTCCATGGATTACTGTAGCAAAAACAATTCGTTTTGTCTTTGTACCTCCATTCGGTCTAAAATTTGGCCTCGCGCCGAAGTCGCCAAGTCGATCGCTTCTTCCAAGACCTCGAGGGGCACGCCACCTGCGAGCTTCACGTCCAATTGCACTGCCGTCACGCCCTTCCGGCTGCCTGCTACTTTGAAGTCCATGTCCCCGTAGTGGTCTTCCAGGCCCAAAATGTCCGTTAACAGCACGTACTCCAGCTCGTGGTCGCTCTTGGCTTGCACCAGTACTTTACCAGGCGACGACGACGAGGAAAACGACGAGGACGTCGACAGAGATGTGCTCTGACCAGACGGCCCGTCGGCTGATAACGCGGCGCCAGTGTTCTGGCCATCTCCGCCACCGCTCGACAAGCTCGCCCCCGCAAGAGAGGAATTCGTCAAATTGGCGCTCCGGGGCCTACTCACCATTCCAATGGAGACCCCGGCCACGGGCGAAACCAGAGGCACCCCCGCATCGAGGCACGCTAAAGTGGCTGCGCATGCGGTGGCCATGCTGCTTGAGCCGTTGGAGCTCAGGACTTCAGCAGCTACTCTCACCTTGCATACCACCAAACAAGACAAAGAAACATACATTGGTAAGCAGAATAAGGAAGAGAAACAATCGAAGTCATGACCACTAGGATAAAGGAGGACAAAATGCAAATAATAATAGACAAGCTGCGGAAGAATGCACACTTGCACGTAACACGAGAGTGTGTACGATTTGTGAAGTGGTGTTGATTCTTCGCCTCGCAATTCACTTATTCTTATGAAGTCTGAAGTGTTTTACCGCGTAAGGAAAGCGCCAGTCGGGCGGAAACACGCCGTCTAAAGCTTTCTGGGCCAACGCGCCGTGGCCTTGGGACCGGCGGTTGTTCATCACCGCACCGCACTCCCCCGTGCTGTAAGGGGGGAAATCGTAGTGCACAAAGAAACGCCTTAGTGCGGCTGCTTCTAACGCAGCGGCTACTGCCGCCGCAGTTGTGCCAGTCTTGTTGCTGCTGCCGTGGCGGTTCGCCTGGGGCTCTCCTAAGGAAGTTAAGCCATTGCTGCTGTGGCTGCCACTGCCGCCACCGGTCAAAGGCCCGCCAAGTGCAGATTTCATGCGTGCGTCGAGCGCGTCGGCAGCGGGACCAAGGGTGCACGTGGCAAGCACCTGTACCGAGCGAGAGAGAGAGAGAGATTCCACAAGACAAATAAGTAATTCGTTTCGATGGAATTACGTCGTACGCTAATGACCAATTGCGCTTCAGTACAAATACATGCCTGAAGCTCTCGTAATTGTGAAGCATTCAAGAAATGCGATGAAACGAGGCCTAGACTTATTCACGCTTTTTGTTTTAAACTCACAACAAAAATAAATGGATTAAAGAAAGGGTTAAGTCACCCACGCACTTCTGTGTTGCCCCGGCGGAACAAGCCGGAGCCGTGCACCGATGGCAGCACGTCCAAGGCCGCCGTGATTTCGCGTAACTCGTCGAACGCGCGCCCGTCACAACGAATCGCTCGGTCACCGCTGCTGTCGCTGCTGCCGTTTCTCAAGTGCGCGTCCAGCAAAGAGCTGCGCATCCCACTCCACAGCTGCTCGTGGGCCGCCCATTTCCTCAACGGCTCTCTTGCAGACCCCGGCATGGCCACTTCTAACCCTTCCAGTAAACGCGCCTATACAGGTAGGCAGTCAACCGATTATTCAAACAAAACAACAAGAGGCAAGAGGAAGCCCACATGCTCAAAAAAAATAAATAGTCACGAGTTAAAGGCTATATTTATAGCCCCAGTTTTCGTCCTTTCTTTCCGCGATTGTATGCATGCCTACTACTCTGTCTCGTCATCATGCTCACACCTGCAGTTGAGCTTCCCTGTAAGCGCGTTCGCCTCGGGGCAAGCTCCGGTTTTCGAAAATGGCTCTGGCTTCGCCGCCGTCGAGCTGTTCGGCAACTGCCAGAGCTTCGTCTTTCAGAGACCCGTACGAGGGCGTGCTGAGTGGCAGCATCATCTGCTCCTCTGCTGCGGCTGCTCCGTTGCTACCGCGGTCGCCCAGGCCAAACAACGATTTGAGAGGGTTCCAATTCGCAGTGCGCTGCTGCCCTGACAGCGAGTCGCCAACAACTTCAATTGCTGCTGATGCTGGGTTCTCGTGGCCTGCACCTGCGCGGTAGCTGTCCTGAGAGCTACTGTTCTCAAACGGCGAGGCTGGGCGCTTGGTAGGGCAAGGAGGCTCTCCACGGTCCCGGAGCCGGCGCTGCGCCTGAATGATGGGCGGAAGTTGGGCCTGCGCGTACCGGAGCGCCGCTTTCAGCGTGGTGTTGGGCACTTCTTTCGCTGACACTTCCACCATGAGCGTGCGGTGCTCCGTGCCAGCGTACAGCAAGTCCAGCGACGACGCAGCAAGTTGCAGTTTGTTAGGCTCCGCCACAAAGGCACCGTCCACGAGGCCAATGCGCACGCACCCTACCGGCCCTAGCCAGGGCACGTCGGAGGTCCAGAGCGCAGCCGACGCCGCGTTAGTTGCCAAACTCACAGGCGGCTCTGGCTGCATGGCGTCGAAGGCTTGCACGGTGGCGATGCACTGCGTTTCAGCCGGATACAGAGGTGGGAACAGCGGCCGCAAGCAGCGGTCAACCGCACGGCCCGCCAAGATTTCAGTTTCGCTGTTGGGCTGCTCGCGGCGATTGGGCGTCTTCGGAATTCGGCCACTTGCGGCTGCTTTCTCGCGGTACTCGAGCGAGAATGGCGTGCCGTCGTCGCTGCCGCTGCTTTGTGGCATGCGGTCAGACACCACGGTCGCTAGCACCATGGTGCCGCCTTGCTGCCCGAACACAGCTCCGTGCGCCAGGCCAGCTACACCACCCCGGCCTAGCGTGCCACCATGTGTACGAGCACCATTAGGTCGACGCTGGAATACCTCGTAGGATTCAGCGGCGCTCCATAGGCCTGACGCTGGTGCAGGTGCTGGCTCTGACGTCGACGACGGAGTCTCTGATGCGAAACACCGCCGGCCCCAGCCTGCCCGTAATAACAGCCCGCGGCGCGAAGCAGCACGCAGCATTGTGGAATCTAGACCCCTAGCTATGGCCAACGCAACTTATAACGTTATAACCCTACAAAGGTTGGCGAGCGACAGGTTTTGTGATTTGGGAATGTTCAGCCAGTTCGGCGTTCAGCGAGACAGCGAGCGCAAGAAGTCACTGCGAGACGTTGCATGCTGCATGCGTTCATACCATATTAGAGCGTCGAAACAACAACCGTAGAACCGTAGGGCACAAAACAGACGAAACTGCAAGAAAGTGAAACCTGAGTCCATGATTCCATGAAGTAGTTTAGTTGGCAACTGGTCCTGAAATGGGGGCTCATTTACTTGATAGCGTAATCGCCGACACGGTCGATTTGGAAGTGTACACTGCGCCGTGGAAATATGTTCTAACTTCCGGTCAATCTCAATCCTAGGTAGCCCCAAATCTCTGCTGGACAGTACTGTTAGAACATGAGATGTAAGATAGATTGCTGATTTACCTATACATTGTTCAAAGAAGTGGAAATCGGGCAATTCACCAAGTTTGCCCTTCAAACGAGATCATTAAGCTTTCCCTGGCAGCTCGATCGAAGCTCTACACCACTGCTATCTAATGCTTGGGTACTGTGCCTCGCTTTGCGACGAATTTCGAGACTTCTCGAAGCGTACGAGCTTGCATCTTTCACGACGCGAACTTGAGGTCTGACGATTGAGATGTCCCTGTGACATGTTCATTGATACATCACCTGAGCCTTGAAATTTTCTACACTACAGGAATTTGCGACATCCCCATTTTTCTCGTCTGCGCGGGCCTTCTACTTCTATCGCCTTGGCGCGGGTAGCTTCTCCTCTTCTTCAACTGTGTTCAGTATACTACTTGAGACTAATTTAAACGTTTTTTTTCCTAACTTACAGCGACGTACATGGGCATCATTGTCCTAGCTTCTTTCGTGACTGCTCTATTAGACATTGATGGCACGCTTGAACTTTATCTAATCTACTACACGCGATGGTGAGGATTGCATTAAGCTCTCTGTTCAAAGCACTGTGCTTGGACTTGCTAGAGCATAGCACCCAAGCCTGCAAATATTTTTTTTATAGTAGGCTTGTACTCGCTTTGATATCGGCCACCATTATCTGGAAGGTCCTTACTCGTCGTGGAAGCCTATCTAGTGTGCGCATGCCTTGCCACTCGGCGCCATGCGCGATTTCTCGGCGAACTGGCTCCTCTTCATATTTGCTCAAGTAGCGCCGCCTCAACTCCTAGCGAGCCGAGAGTGGGATCAGATTCCTACGCGGCTTTGGCTGCATTCTTTACGTCGGCAGAAGCACCTGCTCTTGTGACCTCCACAGCACCACAATTGATACCGAATTCGCCCTCTGCGCCTACAGACATAATTCCAAGAAGGGCGTCTCGTCCACTCTTTTGGTCGCCCGACTCGTCACCCATTTCAGAGGGTCAAGGACTCCTTCTCAGCACACATGATCCCTCGCTATCTGTCGTTCAACAGCGATTGTCCTATCAATCGTTCGAAAATGAAGTTATTCATGTTTCGGCCGATGGTGTGCAAATGAAGAGCACAAGTCAATTCCATGAAGTTGTCTCAGAGGATGCATCTGGTTTGGGGGCCTCCAGCGAAACGATCAGCATGCAAAGTAGAACACCTCGTAGTGAGATTCAGTCCATAAATGAATCGAAACCTGACATTACGGATGAGTGGCTTTCTATGGATGATATGACTGTCGACGTGCGGCCAGATCGCTTGATTCGCACAACATGGATCTTGCAGAACATCATCTTCCCCAATACACTTCTGGTTGCGATCGTTTTTTGGTTCATAATATACCCTGGTATCTCATTTAATGGTTCAGCTGGAGGCACTGACGACCTCAGCAGTGGCTCAGCCAACGAAGGTAGTAGTTCTATTGACTCAGTTGTTGAGCACAACATTCTAGACCAAAGCAGTAGTGATAACGCTGGCATTGCTACCGGATCAGGTGCATCAAATGAGGCTGCAGAGCTTTCAACTCAAAGCGGAACTGCTGCTCCAGGCGACCGCTATTCGCCAGTGCGATACTTCATGTGCACGCAAGAGCATGGCGCAAACTTCGCGCTGATGGCAATAGATGTCTTTCTGTCGCGCGCGCCGTACCGTATCGCCCAAGTTCACCACGTACTATTTCTAAGATTATTAGATTATTTCTTCTATTAAAAAAAACGCACCCTTCTCGATGTCGCATTTCGTCTACGCCCCTCGTAAATATATGCACTTCATATATTTGTTTCTCACGCGCGTTTTCCTTGAATTGCCGTAGGCTGCGTCGTACGGATCCACGTACTTGGCCTTTTCCCTTCTGTACTACGGTGCCTATGGGCGTAATGACGAAGGCCGCCGGTACATTTACCCTCAGTTGAATTGGGCTACCCCGATGTCTACGAGCATCTTAGTGGTCGCATTCTTCGCTCTCTTCCTGCCCCTTGTGATGTGGGCCACCTGGACCATTTGGTATTTGGGGCGCGTCTTCGGCAAATGGCTGGATGCCCGACGAGAAGATCGCCGCGAAGCTCAAGCTCAGATCATACATGAAGGCACAATTCCATTGAAGGAATGAGTAATGATTCAGTTTGATTTTTTTTCTATCTATACCTGTATCGTGATCGCTCGAGTCTCTTTGAGCCCTTACCCATTTAGCTCTGTCGCCTGGCGATGGGGCACAGAACGAATCCGACTGAAAATTTGTGAATGGCCTAGTTTATTCTCTCCCAAAAACAATGAAAGTAAAGTACAAAGCAGTCACAGAGGCACCTAAAGAATGTGTTAGAAAATTCGCTCTAGAAGCCCAATTTTCAATTAAGAATTAAGTATTCAACTGGCGCCTTTCCTCCGAACTGAACAACTCGCAAGTCGGCGGGACTGAGTGCTCGTTCTTGTGTCACTTCCCAGGTTCAGGTTCATGAGGCATTTCTCATTTCCCAGGGCCATTTTTGCCCCAGCTGGACATCGTCGCAATATTTTCTCAGGTGCCGGGTGCCAACCGATCTCATTATCGCCTGTCCTGTCCTCATTGTTGCTAACGAAGTGCAGAGTGCGGAGTGTGGGTCACGTAGCTGTAATATGATAAGTTATAAGCTGTAAGCTGTGCAACCACAAACACGAATGTTGAATGTTCACAGGCCTACGAACACCAGGAATTGCTTCTCCGCTCCAGAAGCCGCACTTAGCGAGGTCGAACGAAGATTCGAATATATATGATTGGATCGGGAGCTCGGACCCACGTCTTGTCTTTATTTGACGCGCATGTTCAGTATTCATGATTCATATGCCTATGCCGCTATTAGTATTAGTCTACCGTGCACCCTATCTACAAGTCAGATCTATGGACTTTATCATTCTCTGACCAAGGCCAATGCCGCAAATCTGAATAGGTATTTAGGATACCAAATATGTCTAGCCTGCGCTTCTTTATTACAAATCAGTCAAGAAGTCAGGCACCTTTTAAGGAAGAAAGAAGAAAGGGATATCTGCATGCATCTGCCATCTGCAGTGTGCCATACATCGTTTATTACACGACATTCATGTGTTTGATAGCGCCCTTCGCGTCTGAACCACTTTCATTCCTGCACCCCTTTCTGGCTTGCCACGTGTAGTCGACAGGTATATTCCAAGTACGGGACTTCATTGGTATTCGTGATATTAAATGATAGCAAGACTGCAGGTGTCACAGCTAAGCAAAGGCGCATGTTTTGAGTCATTCTAATGACTCAGCGCTTCTCTTTTGAGCCACGTGAGTCCCTTCGCGGTTGCTACCATCCCCATGAATAGTGTTTTGGGCCAAGCGCTTGTTAATTTTTGTTATATTCGCTGCCGCTGCATCTGCAAGGGCGACGCCGCCATGGGTGCGACATACACCGGCTAGGGAACCGAAAACGCCCGGTAACAATGTATCAAAGTATTGTTGTAGCTGAGTTGTATCATAGTCGCCGCGCTCGTACTTTTTAAGGCGGCCAGCAAGGTGCCCAATTTGTAGCACCAACGCTACTTCGTGCTCGGCCTCAGTGCTGCTCGAAGCTATCGCATCGGCCCGAACAAAATCTTCCCCAACGATTGACGCCAACTCGATGCCATTGGCCCGACATAATCCCGTACAGTACCACAATACATCACCAACCTCCTTGACAACTGCTATTGCATCGTCTGCCGTGGCGCCGGCTCCTTTGGATTTGAAATCGCGCACGGCCTCCAAAACCTCAGTGCTTTCTTCCATCGCTCCGAGCATGTAGTACTGGGCACTGAAATTTTTTTGGACGCTCGACTTCACATGGAACGCCTCAAATATCGCTGCAGTAGTTCTATCGGTTGATCGACCTTCATTTATGCTTGATGCCATAGCGATTTACACCTATACTGTTGCCGTAATAGCCACCGAGCACCGAGCAAATAATTATTTTGAATTTTGAGTCTCCACCGTTGTTGTGACTGGTGACTTGTGTCGAGTGTCGAGTGTCGCGTCTACAGATCTGTAGTAGCTACTACTGTAGCAACGCTAACTTACTTCTTATACTTATACTGCAGTTAGAGACTACTTAGAGATGATAAGGTACGGTAGATGATAGATGATGTATGAAGCAAAACCTGAGTACCTCAGATTCTGAGGCAATCAGTGCTCGAGAGAAGCTCAAATAATGGTGTATGGTACATGATACATGATATTATCTGAAATAGCCGTAGCAGTAGCAGTAGCATTGGCAATAGCAGTAGCAGCTGATGGAGATGAACTGTGTAATTGTTGTGACAAGCGACTTGACAGAGGTTCTCTTTGACAAACTCTAGAATGATTTCAACAAGTTACTCAGTATTCAAAAGATTCTTTGTGTGTTTTACGTTGGCATGCAGCCACATTCATTTCTCACGTGGAAATTTATGCCCCAGTTCAAACTGTTGCGAATGTACCGAAGCATATGGCCGGTGCCTTGACGGAGATGAAAATCCGCTGAGTAATAGTTGCGGGGGCGGCCCCACATGCTCTGAAGCTTGTCAGGGAAATTTTGCATGGAAAGAGACGTATCGGCAAGCTCGAGCCAACGAAAGTGCGATAATGCGCTCTTGGTTAAGGAGTAAGCATGCTCCGACCCCAGCAAAACATTGGCCTACACCAACGAACGAGGCACACTTTGCAATAATGTTCTCTGGTGAGTTACGGCGCAATTTCGTCGCTACTTTCTTTACCTGGACGACAAACATTGTACAGGCATCAGGGGGTTCTGTTGACATGTTCTTCGATGTGTGGTGTTATCCTCACAATCCACTTTCGGGCGTATCGAGGGACCTGGCTCGTACTCACCCCAACACAAAGGCGTTTGTAGAAGAAACCTACCAAGAACACGACGCGAAACTCCGTGAAACGCACCCGTGGCTCTATGAAGGCTTCTTTCCGGATGAAAATGTGTATTTGAATTGAAAGGTCACTATGGGCAGATGCGAAAAATGTGGCGAGCATTCAAACTCGTCCAAGGAAGTGGAATTTCATATACTCTTCTAGTGCGCGGTAGACCGGACGCAACCATATTAGAGCCACTGGACTTACGTGCACTACATGACGAAATGAGCAATCATTTGTCAGTACGCCGAGCTGGGGGGCATTATATCGCAATTCCGGAACGAAATCCATACACAGTCGTGGCCGATGTATTCGCCATCGGCACGATGGAATCGATCGCTGCTTTTGCTTCACCACCGACTGCTTTTAGTCAGGAAGTGTACGAATCATATGTAGAACGCAATTTAGTGTGGCGCGGATTCGTTCGTTCGAGCGATGTGCTGAAAGAAGAAATGATAGATCCGCGGGACGATTACCGGACAGTTTGGAAAGAGTCATGGCGCCTTCATAAAAAAGAAGGGTCTGGTGAACTCTTAGGTGTCTTCCCATGGCAAGTAATGGACCCATCATTACGACGGGGCAAGTTCAGTGCTTTGATGTCAATGGATATTAATTTTCAAGGCATCGGCCACACTTCATGCTTTTTGGAAGGTGCGGCTTGTGTTCCAATATATCGAACACGTTTAACGTACTCACTTTACACCGCTTTAAAGCCCTGGTTTTCACCAGGACCTTACTGCATTCCTGAAGTAACGACTGTCACCAGGCTAGAGTGCAGCTTTTTGGTTGCCGCGCGCATAGCTACCTTCGAAAGGCCGACCCAACCTGATGCAGCTTTGAGCACGAGAGTTTCACAACTTGACAACCACAACTACTGCTTAGATATTTCTGGCCTTTCTCAAGCACGTTCGGAATCGTTGGCGTTAGCTTGCAACTTTCTCGGTGATTTCAGTGGGCTCCTCAGTTGCCACAAATACCTGGGCAATCACAATCGCACGTGGCTAGACAAAAACACAAGTCGGTATGGTTTGAAGGCTAGCGCGGCGCTTTTCTGGGACGAGTCTCAATGGCACTCGGAAACAGGCGCTATTTTGAATTCTGCTTTCGGAAAGGGGTTGAATCAAATTTCTTAGCTGCTTCGAAGAGTATTCTTAATGCAGATAATGCTTAATATGGAGTGGCTGACCACCCATGCATTCGCAACTCTGGTTCAGTGTCGACAGTAGGGTACTAAGAAAATACCACTTCTGCAATTTCTTTTAAAGATGATGATGAAATGACTGCCGTGGCATCAAATCGATCGCATACGGGTCTTCCTTAACTGCTGCTTAATTGAGTTCGACTTGATTGAATTTGATTTTTACGGACTACCCTGGACTCTGTAGCGCCATTGCCACTTCCCAATTTCATGGCAACTCGAACTTTCCTCGAACTGATAGAAACCCAAATGACACAGACTTAAATCTATTCAGTGTCTTTTATGGTATCGAAGAGATCACACCGTCGCTTCGATTTTCAGGCATGCCGAGCCAGAAACGTTCGTTTCTCCTCTGGCGTAACCTTGGTGTCGCGCTGAGATGGCCTCAGCTGCGGATTACTCTTTCTCTTTTAGGTAGTAATGGCGTCGTAATAGTAATAGCGGGTAACTTGACAGCCGAATAGAGTGAGGTCCGGTATACGGACCGACGCGGCCGCTAGAGGCAGAGCACCCTAATGTCCTCCATGGAGCTGGGAAGGTTGCCCAGGGCCTCGTATCATTATCTCTCTCTAATCTCTAATTCAATGCAACATATAAGCCAGACCGCCTTCTACCGAAATCATCTTCTCCTTCTCTTCCTCCTCCTACATGGGGCCCCCTTCGTCTATGGATTTACTTATCTTCCCTGTAACTATCGTTTGGGGGATCCGGATTTTCTATCTAATATAAATTTGGGGATATCATGATGTTAGCTACAACCATAAGTGCTGTAGAGGCCTGCACATTGGATTTAAAAGTAATTTTGCGCTGGTGTTATTGCGGCCACGAGTTTTTCAAGACTGCTATCTGCTATTCAAAATTATATGAGCTTCAAATATCCGCAAATAGGAAAAGAATGGCAGTCGTGTACAAGGACCCTGCATCAGCACTCAGAGATTTCAAACCAGGGTTTTGGTATCGGCCTTCGGAGGAGGCGGTAGCGGGGCTGCCTGTTGTGCTTCCTCTTTGAACATGGCTGCCACCGCGTCAACAACCTATTGAATGGGGAAAAAAATAGAGAGGGTAGAATGTATGCATCACAATCTTAAGCGTGCATTGAAAGTATGAAATTGTGAAATGATTGGTAAAATCCAAAGCAGGATAGCACTTGGCAGAAGAATACATCTCATCATTCTCACTCCGAACCAGTTCCCCTAATTTCAATTTTTTATTCTCCAAATTGCTCACGCTTACCTTCATGGTGCCCGGGTCGCTGCGAGCTTGAGCTGGGTTTTCAGCGGCTGCTTTCAGGCACCGCTCGAGCTCTTGCCTCAGTTGCCGGAGGAGCACTGCGGTTTTGGGTGGCACTCTTAGAGGCAACCAGCGGTCCACCACTACAATTCCCTCAGCATGACGCACCTACACATCAAAAGATCGAAAAGAAAATGATTTCATTGACACCAAGATGATAAACAACGATGATAGGTATGAGAACACCCCCAATGCACTTTCAGCATCCAACCACTGGCCATATACACAACAACGACAACAAGAGCAACAACAAGAAGGAAATGAAAGGGGCGTCATTGAAGAGCGCCACTAACCTCGACGTCGCCCGCGTTGCAGAACATGACAATGGCGAACGGGCTCACGGAGGCGGTTTGCATCAATTGCATGCGTCCACTGCCACCATAGCCCCCCCCTGGGGCGAGACGCTTCTCGAAGAAGGTCAAGTACCTGCAGTTGAAGAGTTGGCACTCAGAATGGAGCGCTTTAGAATTTCTGTTGGCAAGCGCATATCAGTGTCTACCCTTGAATCTTTCCCTCTATGTCCCTTTTTCATCTCTTATTATTCGTCGTGGCATGCACGCAACCCTTTTTTTTTCGTCAACTTACTTGGTCGTGAGGGTTCTGGCTCCATAATTGACCGAATCTCGGTGCACTTCAACCCGTTCGCCCTCAATCTGGTAGTCGCCTTGCTGCCCGCCCCAGGTTCCTTCGCCTCCGCTGCGGCCACCGCGACCAGGGTGCGCTTCAGCAGCTCCAGCGCCACCACTCCCAGCGCTGGCAGCAGAAGTGACGCCGTCACCGCGCCGTCCACAGCGCCATTCTAGAGGGGCGCCACTGCTGCTGCTGCTCGGGCGACTCACGGCAAGGTGAGGGTAAAGCCCAGCGGCCAGCACAGCCGCCACCAGGTTCCGGTTCAAGCGATGCTTATTGGCCGAGCTTCCCCCTACCAAGGTGGCGTCATCAAAGAGAGAATTCAAGAAAGGCCCTCCTGCTGGTGTCTTGTCTTTGGTGGCTGTTGTTGAGGCTGCTGCCGTTTCTGACTGTTCCTGGTTCCCATCTTCATCACAGCCGCTCACACCGTTGCTACCATCGCCATCACTGCTGCTGCTGCTGCTTGTACGATAGTTGCTGCGCGTGTTCTTTTCAGTTGTAGACTTGTCTCCACTTCCTCCTCCGACCAGCCCGGCTGACGCCAGCAAGTTGCCAAAGTCCCGGCGCAGGTCGCGAATTTCTACCATGGCCGAATAGCTCAAGAAATGCTTCTCGCAAAACATCTTTTCTCTTGCGGCTGAGGATGCGGTTGTCATCGACGGTGCGTACCCACCCTGCCCCTGCTGCTGCCTTCTCCCACCATCTTGCGTCTCGTCCTGGTCTCCATTCCATCGCAATCCCGGCCTCACCGTGCTGGTGCTGCTGATGCTCATCGTGCCACTGCTGCTGCTGCTGTAGTTGCTGTTGCTGCTCTTACCAGTATTGCTATTGCGACCGAAGGCCTCCATGGCTTCAAATGCTGCCACCACCGTCAAAAAGTCTGACTGTGGCTGCCGCAGAGGGCGCCGGGCAGCGTCAGCCGCATCGGCTCCTGCTCGCCCCGCAGCTACCGAAAAAGGGGATTTCGAGCTCAAGACCGCCACTGCCGTCGCCACAGGATCCAAACACCCCAAAATAGCAGCGAGCACTAAGGTTTTCCCGAGCTTGGAAACAAGAGTATAAAGAGGCGAGCGACAATAATAAAAAGAAAGAAATAAAATGCAAGGTGAAAATGAGGACGAGAAAAATGGAGCCCATGCTCTGCTTTTGGAGCAGATATCAATATTTAGGAACGTGAAATTAAAAAAAATGGACCAAAATGTCGAGAAAATTAATATTTTAACCTTGACGTCGACCGGAAGTTTCGCAATCAATTTCCCGAGCGGAGTTAGCACCAGCCTTGAGTCATCAATGCGAGCAGTCCCAGTACGCGAAGGGCGTTGTCTCTCAGCTGCTACCACTGACGACGACACTGCCGCAGCGCCGTGAGGAATCCGTAGTTGTTTCAGCAGCGCGTAAGGATCCGACCTTCGCCATGCTTTCACCAGTGGCATCGTTGCTGACGTCATCCGCCCGTTGCTGTTACTGCCGCTGCGGCCACTGATTTGGCTGCCCTTCGCATCAGAGGAAAGGGCTTGGGGGTCACAGTCTACAGCGCCTGCGTCAATGAGCACTGCCAGCGCGGATTCCACGGCGTCCGGTGGGGGCGGCTCCGGGGCACACCCCAGAAAGGCCGCCGCGGAGCCCCGGGGGTCCAGTTTCGCCGCCTTGATTTCCAGGCATAGGTTTTCCAGCGGCACCCGCGCGAGTTCGGGGGTGGCGTGGGCCAGCATGCTCCGCTCGAAGGTGTGCCTCGAGAAACACCGCAGCGCAATGCCCGGCTCAGTGCGCCCTGCGCGCCCGGCGCGCTGTTTGCAATTGGCGGCGGCGCACCAATCTTCGGCGAGCGCCGAGGCCGAGATGGCCCCAGCTCCGGGAGCTCGACCATTATTGATGCTGCCGCTGCCGCTGCCTTTGGCGTTGCTGAACCCTCCGCGGGCGTGGCGACGCTCTTTGACGCGGCCGCAGTCCACCACAGCGACTACTCCGGGGATTGTGACGGAAGTCTGCAAAAACAGATGAGGAGGAAAATGAGAGAATGGAAAGTGAATAACATAAACAAGATTGTCAAAAGTACAGGCAGAGCTATCAATCATTCCGCATTAAGCTACACTTCAAAAGACAATGAGCGAACCAGTAAATACTCCACGTTAAAACACAAAAAGCATGTACACCCAAACACACCTCGGCGATATTGGTCGAAATGACAATTTTCGTGGTGTCGTGAGGGGTCGGTTCGAAGACTCGGCGCTGGTCGTGCGGCGACAGAGATGAGTGCAAGGGGAGCACCAAGAACTTCTGGGGGCACCATGAGGCACTGCCTTGCGAAGAGGAGGAGCCACCTTTGTTGCTGAAGCGCCCACTTCCCAAGCCGCTGTTGGCAACCCATTGTTGCTCTTGCTGTTGCTGCTGTTGCTGCAGTTGATGTTGGCGGCCGAACAGCGGAGACGCGTCTAGGCGCTCCATCAGTTGCCGTATTTCCCCTAAGCCCGCGAGAAAGACGAGGACGGTTTTGCCCCGCATCGAAGGCGCGCCATTGCGCGATCGTGGTGCCATTTCGCCTACTTCTTCTTCTTGGCGTACATCTTCACTTGTGCTGCCCTCGCTGCGGCCACCGCTGCGGCTGCGGCCGGCTTTGCCAACACCTTCGTCGTCGTTGGGTTGCGTAGGGTCGTACAGCTCAGCTCCAGGCGGCAAAAGCCCACCACGATCGCGGTCGGGTCCACAGAGGAGAATCAACACCTGACAGGAGGCAGGGTATGCAGAGCAACGATCAAATCATGCATATTTTGTTTGCGTGAATGCTTGGCAACTTAGCACAAAGACAAAAGAAACTCATCCTTCTGGTTCAGGTAACCATGTTGAAAGGCATCTGAGGCACAGCGGCCACCCTGGTCACATCGTCAATTTTACTTACTTCTTCAATGAGCTCCAAGTTCAGCACGCTTTCGTCTACTCGGTCCATCGACCGCTGCACGGCCTCGACACGCGACGCCATGCTGTTTCGAGCGTCATCGCCCTCCCCGCCACCACCGTAACCACCTCCACTGCAACTGCTGCTGTGCACGTCCTGGGCGTTCCACTCAATCTTTTCCACCCGTTGCCGCCCTCCTGGGCCCGTCACGCGCACGTCAGCCCCGCCGCCGCTGCTGCCGCCGCCACTCGAACCACCGCCACTGCTGCTGCTGCGCGCGTGTGGCTTGAGGGCGTGCCGGCTGTTTTCTTCCACCACATAGCCCGTGGCCATCAACAAGTCGTCGAGGTAGTAATTGGCGACCGGATGGGTGCGCCCCTGTACTTCCACGCAGGGGCACACGGAAGGCCCCCCGAAGTAATCGCGAAAGAGCGCCGCGTCCAGTGTCGCACTCATGAGCACCACCTGTTTGAATCCCACCAGCAATTATATAGATATACATATTGACACATGTTCGATGCAGTCGTAGTTGCATGCACACACCACAATCACCACATACCAAAGTAGCAAATCAGGTACTCTACAACTATATTCACCGTAAAATTCGTGTTTGCGCGGCTTCCCTCCACCAGTTCTCGCAGCGCCGTGAGCAAGAAGTCCCCCTGTGCCTGCCGCTCGTGGGTCTCGTCCACCACCACGTGGCTGACCTTTTGAAGTTCACGATGCAGTGATTTAAAAGTTATGAGTACATTTCATAATATCATAATAAGGATCGAAGTTAATGACAGTTCTGCCAACAATTTATCAATACGAAAGTAGTTTCAAACATTTTTGATACAAAGAAGAAAACCGATTTCAAAAAGTGTCAATACGCCACAAACACACTTACCCCCGCTAACGATGGGTCGTCATGCAGGCGCCGCAAGAGCACTCCAACGGTGCAAAACAGCAGCCGAGTGGCAGAGGAGGTGCGCGTGTCGCCCCGCACTGCATACCTAAGTAGATTGCATTGCACAAACACAAATAACACACAAGTTGAACTGGGGGAGACTCCAGATGATATAAAGGTGTGTGATTTTATTTGTTTTAGCTGAACTTTGGCTTCAATTTGTGTCTTTGTGACTCTCTTCAACTTCACTTTTGCTAAAAGCGGCACGCTCGCACAATCCACGTAGTTTCAATGCATAGACAAAGACGCGTAAGCTTCATTGTCATTATCATTACTGTTACAATCAGCACTCACCCCACGAGGCCGCCCACGCCATTCGGCTCCGCCATCTCCACGCTCACGCGCTCGGCCAAGCTTGTAGCCGCGACTCGCCGCGGCTGCGTGACAATAATGTTGGTGGAAGCGCCTAGCCCGCGCTTGTAGGCGTCTTCGAGAATGAATTGGCCCAATTGCGTGGATTTGCCGCAGCCAGTAGCGCCGCATAGCATGGCCACGCGGGCACCTCATACAAATAATCAAGAAAAATAGGAAAAGAGTAAGCAGTGGCACAATATGAGAGTATACTAAATTACAGTAGAATAATGATATTAAATTTGAATACGGAAATTAAAAAACTCGTTCTGTGAGACAGATCTCTAAGACCGTGCATTTGATTATTGTGTTACCTGCGCCGTTGTTGGCGTCAGAGGCCAAGAGGCCTTTTGCGAGGCCACAGGTATCAATTACTTCCGTCCGGTGTTTGTGCATCGGCAAGGTTGAGCGCTCGCGGGCCTAGAGAGAGAAAAGAAGCAGAAGACCACCAAGAAAAATAAAAGCTCGTTAGGGAATAGTACGTGGAGGTGCTTGTGACTTGAAAAAGAAAAAGCAAGGAAAGAAAATATCCAAATGTCCTCACCATAGCTTGCCACTGCGGAGTGGCTTCGCGGGCAAGCCACATCTGTTTCAGCCCCTGCCCGTGGGCGCGCGCCTCTCGAGCAGTGGTCGCAACAGCCGAAGTTGTTGTAGCAGTGGATGTTTTAGAACCATCAGAGCCACCAGGTGCAGTGTCCGTTGTGGCCGCAGCCTTGGTATTACCATCAGATTTACTGACAGATTCTAAAGCACTGGCCGCTGTTGCTTCATTGTCATCGTCATCGTCACTTGCGAGATCTTCCCAGGACTCCAACACCCCGCCTGCAGTGTCATTCGTAGTTGCCACATCTGCCGAGCTTTTGTCGGCTGCTGCTGCTGCCGTTATGGTTGTGGGTGCAGTGATAATTTTGGCGCCTTTGTCATCTTCAGCATCGTCATCGTCACTAGCATCCCAAGCATCAGGGACCTCACGGTCGTCTTCAATCTCAGTCTCAGGTTTCACTGTATGAGAATTGGAAGTTCCGCTCTTGGATGCTTCTTCGAGTGTCGCTGTAGCCACAGTTTGAGTTTGAGTTTGAGTTTGATGAACAACAGGAGGAGGTTGAGGAGGCTGAGATTGAGTAGGAGCTCTCGCCGCTCGCATGTCTTGTGCGAGTCGGGCAATCGCCTGGTCTTTGGCTTCTTTCGCTTGCGTAGCTGCGGCGTCAGCACGAGCAGCGTCAGCAGCAGCCCAATCCTTCCAGAGCGCAGCGTAGGGCGGCGCTAGCAATACGTGCATCGGCTTGTTCCTTCAAAAGAAAAATGCAGCGATGGTACGACAACAGCAGACAATGCGTTTAAGAGCAAGAGAGAGTAAGGTAGGTCAGAAGGCTGAAACAAAAGCATTTCACCAAAATGGTTGTAGTAGGTGTTTGAAGATGAACGCACCAGTCAAAGCGGTACAAGGCTTTGGTCGCGGCTGCGTAAAGGGCAGTTCCACCGTCGAGCAAGTCGCCCTCTGTAGCCACGTCATACTCCACCACCACTGCTTCACTGGGCTTCGGTGGAGCCCACGCCTCTCCTGTCTCTCCACCGCTGCCACTGCTACCAGCTGCCGCTGCTTCAGCTGCTGCTGCAGTCGCTGCAGCCAGCGCTGCTGTCGCCGCCGCCGAGGCTGCCGCCGCTGCGGCTGCTTTCGATTGGGGCTTGTTGCTTCCTCGCCCTTTCTTGTTCTTGGGCGCATGGGCAGCGCCAGCGGGGCGCACGGTGCAGGTCCAGCGGCCACCTCCGTCACCTTTTCGATGGGTTGCCCCTCCTCCCAGGGGTTGGCTGAACAGAGGTGGCGGGCGGCTGTTCTTGCGGCACCACTCTTCCAGCAGCTCCTTCGGGGTCTTTCCTGACCAAGTCGCTGCTGGCGTTGGCTTCGCTGCAGAGGCACCTGAAGCACCGGTGCCACCACCGCTGCTGCCGTTGTTGCCGTGTGCCTGTGCTTCAGTTGATGCGCTACCGCTGAGGTCGCCGTCATCGCCAACGAGCCTGCGCTCACAAGCAGGGCCGTGCGACGGGTCGTCGTCGGCCTTTTTCGCCGCTTTGCAGGCGATGCAGCAGTAGGCCTTGTCCGCTGCGGTAGCATACTTGGGCGGATTCATCGGCCGCAAAAAGAAACACTTGGGGTGCTTGCATTTTTCGACCCTGGGTCCTGGCGGTGATACCGCTGCTGCTGCGCCACCGCCGCTAAATGGTTGCGCAGATGCAACGTCACTGCTGCTACGACGGCCGCTGACTCGGCTGCTTGATTCGAGAGGATCTTGCGCTAAAGTGTTTGACAGCGCGCCAAACATATCGCCCTCCTCGTCTTCTTCGTCTTCTTGCTCACCTTCTTCGTGCCTGTCGAGGTCGCTGCCTCCACTCTTACCTTCACTCGAAGCAGCTACGGCAGTCGCTGAGGACGACAGCCCTGGCGCTCCTACATTAGGCGTAGCGCCTTCCCCTCTACCTGACTCTGTGGGTGCAGCAGCAGCAGCAGCAGCGGCAGCCGCTGCGCGCACGGCTTGCACTTGAGCCAGGCGCGCGCGCTCCGACTGTTCCCTCGACGCCGCTCGCTTCACTTGCGTGGTGGCCGCAGACACGTGCTTTTGCAGCTCGTTCACGCGCCTTGCAGCTGCAGCAGCAGCGGCCCGTCCGTCCAACTGCGCCGCTTGGCTGCCTTCGCCCCACTCGATCCCCAGCTTCTTCGCCTTGTTGCTAGGAGGCGCTTTCTGGGCTCCTCCTGTTGCTTGGCTGCTGCCGCTGCTGCTGTTGCTGCTGTTGCCGCACAAGGCCGCCAGTCGAGCCGCTTCTCCTTCGGCCTGTTTCAAACGGCTAGTCAAAGCAGCTAAGCGCTTGGCTGGGTTCTTCAGCGACAGCGCAAAGCGGTCGGCTCGCTCGGCTTCGGCGGCGTTTTCCGACGCGCGCCCTGCAGCGGCCGCGGCTGCAGCAGCGGCTTCTCGGTCCGCTTCTTCTTGGGTGGTTTTCTGTGCGTACTTCAGAATCCATTGCCTCTGAGCTTCGGCCGCCTTCTCCGCGGCTGCTTTGGCCTCTGCCTCTTCTTTGGCTGCTAGGGCGGCAGCTTGCTCAGCAGCGGCTGCTTCCTCTTCGGGGCTCAGGGCTGGGGTAGCCTCGGCTGGAGTGTTCTCGGCCGCCGCCTCCGCAGCAGCTGCTGTACTGCGACCCGTGGGTGCAATCACCTGCAGGTTGCCCGTGGGGCCTGCTTCGGAGCGATGCAACCCCCTAAAACTAACTGGTAGTTCATCAGTGGGCAATTCAAGCACTAGCCAATCTGCAAGCCGTTCAATCCGTATTGGTTAGAAACAAATATTCATTATGAAGTCTCAGAACCTAGCTCTAACACAAACAACAGGAATACTTCCTCCTAGTTAATTTACCTAGCAAAGCATCTCGCTTAGTGGTCCCACACTCTCTCAGAGCTAGTTCAGCCTGCGCAGTAGAAAACCCTAAGCGTTGAAGTTCATCGTGAGCGGCCGCTACATTACGCAAGAAGCTCTTTTCGTCGGTGGTGCTTTCATCGTAAAGGTCTGCTGTATCGCCTCGAGTGCGTAGCAGGTCTTGGATAGAAGCTTGTTGTTCCACGCTAAGCGATATGTCCTCTTTTCTCGTATTCTTTGGAGGCATCCTTTGCAAAAGAGGTGGTAGCTTCTGGAGTCGGCGAGCAGAAGGATTTGATTCGATAGTACGGACAAGGCTACTGATGAAGCTGAGTACTGTAATTAGCAAATGCTGATGAATGCAATGCAGACCACGAGTGTCTGCCCTTACTAGGATTTGGCTAGCGTCTAGTGTATGGTGGGATGGTAGGAGGCAGGAGGCGTATTATAGGCGATGCTTACTACAGTACCTACAGATCTGTAGTACGTATGGCAGTATGGCAGGAGGAAAAAAAACACAAAAAAAAGAACACAGGACGAAGCGAAGGGGCGAAGAAGACTGAACTCCAAACTCCAAACCTCAAACACATCAAAAACACATCAAAAAAAGTAATTCAAAAGGAGACAATTGCGCCATGACTATATGTTCGCACCTAGCTTAGCAACGAAATAGGCGGCTCGGGATCGATTACCTTCACTGAATAATGACAATGAGCTAGGAGCTCCTCAAAGTCTGTCTAGCTAGCGCGTTGAACTGCTGGGCATTGGATAGCTCGATGCGAGCGTCGCACGCCCACATCGGTATATCTCAGACCGTGCTCGTCTCGGGGTTTAGCGGCAACCATCAAGGCTTGAATGGCCCATATGATGTAGACTTATCGAATCCTGAAACACTTAATTACCGTCGCCGCTTGAGCAACGCGCCTTTGTCTGCAACAAATGTCCCATTGTGGGTTCAGCTTCGAAGTTGGGTTAAGCTGGGCTCCCACACAAAACCAAAGATGGCCTGGCTTGCGTTTGACTCGCACGTGAAAGGTGGGGGGCGATGGACCCTTCGAGATGAAGACGGTGGAGTAGTGGTGGGCCACGTTCAGCCTGGAGAATGGCCCACGCCAGAGGGCGAATACTGCGACGCCGCAACGGGGCGAACTCGGGTCACAGTCACTCCTGAGCGCGCAACTCCTTCGCTTTGGGCTGCACACGTCTTTCCAGCGCCTGACTTGAGCCGTGACGAGTATGCCATATCCGCACGCCATGTTCCACAGCCGCTGCTGGATCACCCAGGCTTGGCTATGTTGACTACTTGCAAAGCAACGTGGAGAAGCAGCAGTTGGAGCGGCAGCAGTGGCAGCACGGATTGCATGGGAAATAGACGATGCAGTCAAAGCAGTTCCGAACCTCTGCTCAGTAGTAAATACAGTGCTAATACGCTTCGCCAGCACAGTCATAAAATGGTGTCGCGCGTTGCGTCGGTATTTACACGCTGCCTCAAACCCGACGCACGGTTCACGCTGCTTTACAGCCACAGTGCCGAAGACGATCTTGGGGTACTTAGCACCACTATTTTCCATTTATGAAGAAAACTTGCTCGTTTTTTTTGTCTTAGCTAATCGAGAGAAATTGTGAGGTTGCTCTGTTCTCCTGCTTCACTTTGTACTGTAAGTAATGTTCTTATCACTTTCGTCCGTCGACTGTTTGGGTAGGAACTAGTAGCGGACCTAGAGCAGCTAGCGAATACTTTGAATTGTCACTTGCTCTTATACGATTACGAAGGCTACTCCACATCTCGCCTTGAAGGCACGGCACCGAGCGAGGTACATATAAACGCATCTATCATGAAATAAGATTGGTTATGGGTTTGAGCTCTCGCAAGTTAGCGTACGCACATGCTGGTCCAGCATTAGAAAAGCATCCTTTTCTCGTTTAAACCTTATTTTGAGATAGGAGTTGTGTTCGTAGTCGTAGTCCGATCCAATTTTCTCGTAATCCGTGTTTTGTTTCTATTCAAGGCGGGCTGCTTTCGCGCTGCTGAAGCTGCGTGGTGGCATTTGGTGAGCGATGAAGCGAACGGGGGGCGTGGAATAAAACCTGAGGACATCGTGAGTTGCACAAATCCTTGATGACCTGTTCTGCCATGTCTCTGGAACATGTTTTACATGCTTTTCTCGAAGCGGAGGTGTTCAAATATACTTTGGCGGTAGCACAGTTTGTTTTCTCATCCATTGTCATTCAATTACAGGTTCTCTTTGGTCGCGGCCTTGGGGCTGGCCCTACTCTTCATTTAGCCGACCTCGCGAGCAGGCGCAGCCAGCCCTGTGCTGGTGTTTTGCTTCAGTCCCCCTGTATATCGCCAGTTACTTTGCTGGTCGGCTTCACTGCGGTCGCGTGGTGCGGCTGCCCTTCTCGTGTGGACGCCTGGGGCACGCGCATACAAGGCATTTTAGAGTTCGGGTCTGTGGATTGCCTGGTGTGCGTCGTACATGGTGCCGACGACGAGAAAGTGCCGGTGGAACACGGTTTGCTCGCACACCGCTTGGCGAAGAAGCCTTACCTGAAAGGGCTCTGGCTAGACATGTAAGATTGAACTTATGCCCCTAGGAACACATTCTTGTTTACGAGTGCACTGCATAGGTGTCAGCGAGCATGCTCTCTCTCTCTCTCTCTCTCGCTCCCTTTAAGTTTCTCTCTTCATTCAGTTTGTTTGGCACTATCTTTGATTCTGCTGTTCTTATCTGTGTTCACTTCTCATGAAAATTCTTATCAAGTGCTCTGTTGCTGCTACTTCAGGTGCGGCCACGAGAACCTCCCGGCGTCACTAGTCGAGCCGTACTTGCAAGGTTTTATCTCCAAGCTCACTACAGGGGAGGCCGAAGAAAGAGCCGCTGCAGATGCACGCGCTGCACGCCCCACCGACGAAGAATTGGGGCTGGGCTACTTCAAGGAACTGCGCGAAAATTTCGGCCCCGGTGGCCTCCACAACAACGGCGGCAGCGATAGCAATGGGATCAATGGCATCGGCGACGGCGAGTCAGGAGAAGGAGGCATCCTAGAGGAAGACGTACGGAATTTAGTTGGTGGCTACGAGCTCGCCAACAACGGCTATTCCGGTTGTGTTCTGTGCTAGTCGTTCTTGCTTGATGTCAGCTCATAGAGCTATGACTACACTGGCGGTATCTAAGACCTAGGGTGAGGCACGCGCGACAATGACCAGAGGCAGCAGGCAAGGGGAGGGGGCGAGGGGGCTCAGAAAAGAAGATGTTGATGCAACAGGGGACACCGTAAAACGTGTAGGCAGAGTCGTAAATCCAAGGGGAATCACTTACTAATATGGGACCGAAACAACCCCCAAAAACCTCCCTTGTAGTGTTGGTTTGAGATTTTTTAGAGTCGACCTACCATGGAGCGTAGCCCACTGATGAGGCGCTCGCGGCAACCACCATGGGTCAATACTGGTGCTCAAACTTCGGACCCTCAAATTACCTTATCAAGAAGCAGTCCGAACCTTAAGCACCAGTATTGAACGTTCCCTTGCCTCCCTAGGACATCGTCTACGAGTCCCACTACCAACACGTTGTTTGGACGCTCAAGTTGGCCGTTTGGACCCTAGCAATGTCCAATTTGAGCTCTCGAAAGGGCTC
>Ga0307982_1000485_pt1 | contig 31411 bp, 32 predicted proteins | sample OrgLakmetagen989_FD_201847 | JGI IMG/M metagenome (GOLD analysis project Ga0307982, IMG submission 201847) | Saline water microbial communities from Organic Lake, Antarctica - #989 | ecosystem: Environmental > Aquatic > Non-marine Saline and Alkaline > Saline | place: Antarctica: Organic Lake...
AAACAGTAACATGCAAGCGGGCCGCTTGTGGCCTAGCGGTCCCTCCCTATCAAAGAGCTAAACCCATATATCTTCCATCAAACGCCCCCCTTAGAAAGAGCCAAATGCCATTACTATTGTGACATCGAAGTGCGAAAGTTCAGAATCCTCCGTATTCCGCGACGCGCGCATTGCTGATAGGTGGTTGCTACGTAGTTGCCGTAGTTCGGTTAGGCGATAGGCGCGGTCCGAGTTCGCCTGATATCTGAGATGGGGCTAATCAAAATCAGCAGTGCCATGGCCCATAAGCCCAGTGCGCGTGTGCAGCCACCGTGCGCCGTGCACCGTGCGCTTGTACGAAGGATGGTGCTATGTTACCTCTCTCACTCAACACTTCAAACTATGCGCTCCGTGCTGGGCTGGGTGTTACAGAATTACTCTAACAGGAAGCTGGAAGTGTAAAGTGGGGAATTGGAATGCAACTCCGTTAGGAATTCCGCGTAAAGGACGCAGAAATCACGCGGAAAGTGAATTTTTAGCGATACCGAAGTGATTCACGTTCGCACTTAAAATTCCCTAGACAAAAAATTGTTAATTGGTCTTAAATCAAGCAGTAAGGAAATTTACAGCCACCAAGGGGAGATCAGTTTCTACACGTGAATCACGCGTGCACGTAAAACGCAACCTAGGAACGCGCTACAATCACTTCCATAGCCACCCGGGCATGTGCGCCTGATTAGCTTCTTGGGTTCAGTTTACGCTGCTTTGCTTTTCTTCCCTACCTGTTAGCCTTCTAATTCCGGCCCTTCCGGGCATGCCTGTCTCAAGTCTCAAGTCGTCTCAAACACAGCAAAGAATTGCAGACCCCCTGTACCGGTTGTTGGATGACGGATGACGGATGACACATCGAATTCTCGAGTTCGGCCCACCATTTGGTCGCTGATTCCATTCATCCGTTGCACCAATTATTGCACAGACGTTTTTTTTGGTGAACACCAAAACAACACAGTTTCAAAGTGATTGATTGCTCCCGAGCATAACCTCGTTCGCCATTGTGGAACGAGCTCTCTTTAGCCCTGCGAGCGACGACAGATAGTATCTTTAAAAGATGCCGACGCCGTTTTGGCCTCGGCCGAAGCGCGATGTAATAGCGGAAGAAAGCGCGGATGCCGGCCCAAGGCCGGCGGTTCACGAAGAGCACAAATGGGTTGACCAGATGGTGGAGAAGAAACGCGTGGACATCAAATTAAGATCGGTATGTAACAGATCCTCATAGGGACTGATAATCTAAATCAAGCGTACACCTCTTGTTGTTCACGGAGAGATTGTTAATTGACTTTTTGTTGTCGTATTCTTTGGACTCTTTTAGTTGCTGGAAACGTTGGAGTCACAAAACAAGGAGCTAGAGGCGTTGATGAAGGAAGCAGAGCAGGATCGGAGCACGCCCAAACTAGCGATCGGTAATAAAGCCTCTCGATTACTGCTGACTGCCGAGGAAAGAGCCCGGGAGCTCGGCCATCGTGCTGTGGGCACGGGCGACATCTTGTGGTGCGTCGCTGAAAACTTCAATTCTGCTGTATTGATTTTACCTGAATGCGCTAGCGGCTCGCGATATTAAATTATACAAACATGCGGATTTTATCTAGCACTCACCAAATTTCTCTTCCTACAGTATCCATGGGTATTCAGTGCCTTCATCGTGGGCGATTCGTATACATTTCTCATACCCTGACTTTGCCTTGAACTGTATTAGGGCAATGCTAAACGTTGGCGAACAGGAAAACAGCACGGCAGTTCAATTTTTAAAAGGGCGAGGAGTCACGAAGGACAGTGTGTATGCACAGGTGCTTCATACATCATGCAGACTTGGCGTTGTAATTTGATGTATGAACGCTTTTAGCTAGTCACGTATTTTCTTGCCTTCTCATTCATCCAACGTTGCAAATAACACGTTCCAGCAAAAGCAGCACTCATCAACACTTCTGTTGTTACGCGCTTGATGTTTGCATTAACCTATTCATTTCTCCCTTTTTCTCTCTTTTTTTTTTAAAATCACAGCACCGCTATTCGGACAACGCGTCAAGAATTTTGCAACTCGCTGCCCAGGTGAAGAAGTAACGTTTGATTTTAATGCAAGCATTTGGAGAAACAACATTCTATTGTCAGGCCTACTTTAATCCTCTCCAATATATCTTACTGTCATTTCTTGCTGAGCCATTTTGTCTTTTGACTTCTCGTCTTCTGGTTCCCTTCATTACAGAGGAGCTCCGAGTTGAACAAGTCCGTGGTGGGCACCGAGGACTTGCTGTGGGCCATGTTTCAGCAGGAAGAACACTGCCACTCGCGGTTCGTGTACCGTATTAGAGGACGAGGCACTGTTGCTCACTATGTTTGATGTTTGGTTGCTTAAGTTAGCACGCCTCTTTGAGGATGCATTGCTGAGTCACAAGAGCAATTTCAATGACATCCTTTTGCGTACTGTACTGCTAGGTCCCAAGCCGTAAAACGTTTAGAAGCCCGAGGCGTGAACATGGCATTGATTTGGAACCAGGCGGAGCTCAGCAGAAACGCGCAAGATGCCCTCAAAATCGCCGTGGAAAACGCCAAGGTAAGTCCTTGATTCAGCGTGCTCACTTAGTGTTTCGTTGTTGTTGATGTTGTTTTTGTTGCCCAACTGCTTGGTTGCTCACGTTTCTCGTTTGCATTTGTCTCCTCGTTCCACTTTTTCACTATTTTCTTCATGATACGCACGTCAAGTTCATTCTCCACACCCCTCCTGCTAGGCCAAAGGTCACCGCACCATTGGTTCTGAAGATCTGGTCTCGGCCCTCTTTGAAGTCTCGGAGGCCACTGCAGGCCACCGTGGCGGCCGCCTCCTCGCGCAGCACGTGCCTCCGTCCTGGCATGCCGTGCATGGCAGCGACCACAGCAGCAGTAGCAGCAGTAGCGGTGGTGCTGGCGGCAGCAGCAGTGGCAGTGGTAGCAGCGGTGACGGTGGGATGGGAGACGAGACTTTAGCCAGGTTATTCACAGTAGGGGGTCTAGCTGGCGTGATTGAAACCTTCATGGTGCAGCCGCTAGTGTACTGGAAAACCCTGGCTCAAGTGTCCCCAGAACTGCTCTTTTCGCGCCAGTCGCTTCGCCCCAATATAATGTACCAGGGTGTCTTCATCAACGCGGCTTCGATTGGGCCCATTTCCGCGTTTCAATACGCGTCCAATGCGGCCTTGACCACTCTGTTGGTGAACGCCGGCGCCGCTCTCGGTGGCAGCAACAGCAGTAATAGCAGTGAAAACAGTGGTGGAGGTCAACAGTTGTCGTCGAGTCAAGGGCTAGCGGTCGCTGCCACGACTGGCGCCGCGTCTGCCGCCATTGTCGCGCCTGCGGAACTCATCATGATTGCGCAGCAGACGACGTTGCGCTCCTTTTCGCACACGGTGAGTTTAGGCATATGGAGACGTGGTGATGCGCATTCATTGAATCGCTTTGACGGTTCCCCCATGTAACGCAACGCTTGTCTCCTTTCATCATTCTCTTTTGAGCACTCATTCGGTCAAATTCCTTTATTCTTGGATCCTCGTGTGCCCTTGTGTTCAATTCAAACATGTGTGCACCATACAGGTGCATAGCGTTGGCAGCCACGCAGGCTTAAGAGGTTTCTACCGCGGGGTCACAGCCACCGCAGTCCGAGAGGCTGGCTGGACCTTCGGTTTTTTGGGTTTGGCGCCACAGATCAAGCACGCCCTGAGAGAAGACTCCAAAATCTTCAACCGCAACGACGTGGCGGCTTCGCTCGCGGCTTCAGTCCTCGCGGGGCAAGCGGCGGCACTGCTCACGCAGCCGGCGGACACCGTGAAGGCACTGTTGCAGGCGGACTTAGCACAGGTGAGACGACATACATGCCAGTGTGGATGACTTTTTTTTTTGGAATGGTAAGCGTATTGCAGGTTGACCTCTTAACTCATTCCTTATGCGCAGCGCTTGCCTTCGCAACTTGTCCAATCATAAACAGATGTGCAGAGCGTGGCTTGTGTGATTGAGTGCCTGTTGACCTCTTTTCACCATCTTTCCTTCCTGTTGCCAATTCATACTCAGGCCACGACCGCAGCTGCACAGTCCGCAGAAGCCGCCGGCTCGTCGGCGAAAGTAGCCGTCGGCTCCACTGGCAGTAGCCGTGTGGGGCCAGGAACAGGAATAGGAATACAGGGAAACCTCCGCTTTGTGAATTCATGGGCTGCGATGCAGCACTTGTACCGCCTCCCACAGGTGAAGAAAAAGGGGGGAAAGGAAGAGAGAAAGTCGAGAAAGTGCCTGCATTCTCTTCCCAAACTCGTCTTCATTGCCCGACCTCCCTAATGTCTTTTTATTACTTTCCCTGAAATGAACTTCGCTTCATATTCGTCTTCGCTGTCTTTCTTCTTATCTTTTTGATACTTTTTCTCGTTTCAGGGTGCCGGCGGAGTCGCCGCTTTTTGGCGTGGAATCGTGCCGAGGTCTGCGCGCTGCATTGCAGCCTGCTTCATCTTAGGCGAAGCGCAGGACCGCTTAACGGACTTGTTTGACCACTATAAATGGCTGACTGCTCCTGCTGCGCCGAGGCCGGCACCTACTCCCGCGAGTAGTAGATGATACCAAATACCAAGTAATAGTAGTAGATAGCGCGGTTTAGTAGAAACCGTTTAGAAAGCCAATGGCCTTTTGCTGTGTGTGTGCCCATTGTTATTGTTTTCACGTAGAAACAAATACCATTTGTCAATTGGCCACTCAATGGAACCGCAAACGTAGTTCGGACATGTGGTTATTGGTTGGCTTCAAATTATCTGAGATGTGAGATTGAGATGTAAGATGTGAGTTATTAACGTATTACACCGAGCAGGTGCATCGCACTAACAGCTAACAGACAGGAACAGGTAATCGAGAGCCAGCAGCCACCACTTGATTATTTTATTCTCTACATCTACCCTGCTGCCTTATGGCTTATAATTTCTGAAGTGACTAGGCTAGACTAGGCCGTTTCCATTTCCAAAGCGGCTACGCGTGAATTCAGCGGCAAGTTGAATCTCTTCAAGAAAACGCTATAGCTATAGCGGAAGAGGAGGTATAGATATGCGAAGGCGAATTAGCTTTTTGAGCACAGTCAAAGAACACACACAGCCAAGAGCAAAACCCCTTTTGTTCTTCTTGTGTTTTGTGACACGAAACCACGCACACGACGAAAAGGATATTCCCTCCGATGATTCGATCACATGGCGGCGGAGAACACCGCGTTATGGCGGGCAATGCGAGGGCCCTCTTCGTCGTACTGGGCTTTGGTGTGGCACACCCGCTTGAACTCCGAAGTAGCCTACAGTGGTGGTAGCAATACAGTAGTAGTGGCCGATGAGACAACAAGTCAGGAAGAAGAAGAAGAAAATGTCAATAAACACGAAGCCAAATGAGAAACTTGCATTAAAAAAAACAGAAATCGAAATCAAAAGGTGTTCTCTCCATTTACTTCATGAGAATACCTTCCACACATACAATTAGCGCCCCCCCCCCCTGTGTGTGTATTACTACTTACCGCAAGCATCGAGCCGCCGAACCACACGGCGAAGCGCTGCATGTCGTGGGCAATCACTTTGACCTCCGGGGCTTCCACAGCCACTTTGGACGCGCCCAGCAAGTGGTTCATCTTGTCCGCGTTGGTCTGGTTGGTGGAAAAGGCAGAGAAGTAAGAGAGTGGAGGTTCAGGATGCGTAAGCACATAATGATCGAGCGAAACGAGAAAAGAGGAAGGTAAGCTTACAATATGTACACACAGAGACACCTAGCTCTCAAAAAACATTTCACATCTACGGATGCATTTCCTTCTGAATCCCATTCCTCTTCTTCTTCTTCTTCTTCATCATTATCATCATCATCATTCCACACGTGTGTTACCTTCATGCGGTCCTTGACGTGCTTGGCCACGTCCCGCTGGAGCCGCTTCCCAAAGTCTTTGAACATGGTGGACCCCCCGGACAGGACGATGTTTCCGTAGAGGCGGCGGCGGCAATCGATGGGGCACTTGATGATCGACTGGTCCACCACTTCGGGGAGGGGCTGATTGATGGGAGGGGAGAGGAGAGGTAAAGGAAGAGGAAGATAAGAAGAGGAAGAAAGGAGGTTGGGGGTTGCGAATGACGAGAAAGAGAAATGGTGTGAGAAATGGACAGAGGTGTAAGTAATGAGAAGTGAATGACGATTTACAAACAAATACCTGAATGAAGTCGGCGCTGAAGATTTCGGGGTTGAAAAAGATTTCCGGCCCCAGGAACCGCTCGTAGCCCACGTCACAGGACCAAGTTTGCTTCAGCTTGGTGCGCCCTTCGTACCTGGTAGTGGTGGTTGATGTTGTTGTTTTCATTTAAACAAAGAGGGGAGCAAGCAAGTAACCAATGCAATCAAGGAAAATACCATGAACAAAAGACATGAAAAAAGGAGATAGAAAGTTTACATAGGTAAAATCACACACATGCACAGGCGCACAAGTAAAACGACAACCTGATCGCCAAAAATGTAATGAGAAAACGATCGTATGAAAAAACACGTTGAGACACTCACTTTCGGATGTATTTTTCCGGTTTTTCATCGTACTTCGCGAATTCCTTCACCAAATCGGGGCAGGTGTAGCAGTGCATCTGTGCACATGTAGTATGCGCGTACACACGCGCAGCAACAAATGAGCAAAATCATAAAGAAAATAAGTAAGAACAGAAGTGTACTATGGTTAATTGTGTGAGAAAACAGTACAAAATTAAAATTGGACGTTTCGTTGCGTCGTTATTTCTTTGTTGCGCGCAATGCCCTATGCCATGAACGATGGCGATAGGCGTAGTCATAGTACCTCTTTGACCCGCTTGGCGACCTCCAGAGACTCGCCCGCCGGGATGGGCTCTTTGCGGTCCCGCATCAGCTGCTGCACGAAGCCGGTGATGTCGCGGCCGGCCAGGGGAATGTGCTTGATGCACGACCCAATCACGTACCTGGCCGATGTGCACATGTAAGTGTATTCAAATGGAGGAGGAGAAGTTGCGTTCAAAAGGGAGGCGCGAACAGAAAGAAGAGGGGGCAGAGAAGAGTATCAACCCTTGCAAAATGCAACCAACACGACATCCAGCGCCCTGTGGTTCATTTCGTTGCACTCCATCTTCACCCATCAACACCCCCCCAGCCCCCTCCCTTTCCTTCAACCGTTTCCATTCCGCTTACCCGTCGGCCACCGGAATCACGTGCGTGACGCCGTCGCCCGAGTCCACCACCGTGCCCGTCAGGCTCCGCTCCTTCACGTCGCTCGAAGTCCACGACGCCGCCAGCGCCAGCACCGCCTGCGGAGTACGGAAAGAGAATATTGCCTTTGAATGGGTGCGAACAAGACGATGGATACGAAGGCAATGCAGACCGCAAGACAGAGACGTCGTTCGAGGAAGGGGGCTTTTTAAATTCGAAGATAGGGTTGCGGGGGGAGTTCTGCAGAAATGCGGGCCTTAGGTCAATCAAACAGTCACAACCTGCACGGCGATGTAGAGGCCGGGCACGTTGTACGTTTCGAACATGATTTCTGCGGTGTATTCGCGGTTTTCAGGCGTGTTCAAAGGCGGCTCGGTGAGGGTCACGTAGTGCTCTTCTGGCTCGCAGCGCCTAAAAACAGGCGTTAGAACGGAATCCGCGGGTAGATCCATGAGAAGTCAAGGTATCGAGAGTAAAAACTGCGAAGATGGAAGGCACCACCATAGCATGATAGGAGAAAGAAAGTTGAAGATCGCAATACATTCTAAACTCTCGTGACATTTTCTTCGGGTTATCTTTCACAAAGGCTCACAAGTAGTCGAAGAAGCAGCGCTGCCACAAGCGCTCCATGTCGTCCCAGTTTTCAATCAAGCCGTGCCGAATCGGGTAGTCCAACTAGAGCGGTTGACAAAAACAATGCGTGCATCCCCAACAAAATGAGAGGCAAGAATGATGGTGAAAAAATAGATTATAATTTAAAACCGTAGATAAAGCGCGATAGTACTTCGTGTGCTGCTTGTTGCCGCAGGAAGGGCACCTTCATTGCTTCTCAAGCTCATCCGAGCAAACCATGGTTCAGGATGGATGGATTGCGCCAAGACTTCATCCATATTCTATGATTGACTATTACCGTATGCGACGACGAGTGCGCCATGGCCTCATTGCCAATGTAGAAATCCAAATCGGCTAACCCATCCGCCGTGGTCTTGGCACCGATCATGTCCTGCTTCGCCACGGCCGTCGGGACAATGTACTGCGGCTCTACGTTGCCCGAGTAACCCATTTTAGTGTATCCCGTACCGTTGTCAATCACCACCGAAGGCATGTCATGTGCCGACTGCAAGGGAAAGTATTGTGGAATAGGCAAAAAAAAATGGAGGAGGGTTTAGGGTGCGCCACAGCGGAGATAGATCGATATGGAAGGAAGGCGCGTATTTATTGAAAGAGTAGTAAACAAAATATCAACTACATTTAGTAGCATTCAAATTTAGTGAAGAAAGCCCAGAGCGTGCACCAAAGAAGTCTAAGGGAGATAAAGATCGCCCTGCGTGCACGGGGTACATGCATGCCAGATGGTGCCACTAGTTCGAGCAACATGGGAGCTAGAGCAAAGAAATCAGCCTGATGCTAGAATATTGGGACATTGCGGAATAGAAGTGACTGTAAATGACTATTTATTACCATCTTAAGAGCTCGAACGGGGCCGAAGTGCCCAATACAACACCAAGCAGACCCGCGACCACAATGACTGCTTCACTGCTTGCCGCAAAGCTGATGGAAGCTGAAAGCAGGAAATGACCATAAATTCACGTATTTTTGCTCTTATTATGGTCTTCCCCTCTTGGGAGTCTTGAAATATCCAAGAATCTTTCGTTGTCATCTCATCGTCATCAGCTTATTACGTGGAATACGTGGGCTCTAAAGCTCTAAAGATTTGGCTAACGTTAGAGGAGCAAAGCTCGAGCATAGATCGTGCCTCGAGTCATCATGCTTCGAACATGCGTCCTCGCTCTTCTCTGCTCCTCCTCGACAGCTTTTGTTGTTTCGAGCGTTGCTTCTAGTCGGAGGTTGAGCTCAGTTCGACCAGCTGCAGTTGACGACGCAATTGTGATTTACCGCAAAAAGTACGCTAGATAATTTCAGCGCATCAGCTAGCAAAGACAATCTTCTGGTCACCTACCTCACTTTCCATTGTATATTTTAAATTCATTGATGATCTCTGGTCTTTCGGCCTCCGGATCCTCGGATTTGTCGTCTTATCATCACCAGAAACTTCACCGCTACACTCATTTATTGAGTCGACTCGTGTACCAATATTCAGGTATTCAAAAGAGGCTGGAACCCTGCCTGATATCTTCGCGAAGCCGCTCGTTAAAGAGGGCAGCCGCATGGCTCAAATGGATCCAAGCTCTGCGCCAACCAAGGTCGATGGCGTGTGTTTCACACCGATACTACTTTGTGTAACTTCCTTAATTGCGTATTCATGACATGTTAGTAACAATCACGCAAACTATAGTAGTTGAAAAGCAGCTAGCATATATTCCACAATTTCCAGCACTTCTGACCGATTTTTAATCGCGTGACTTAAATAAAAGGTGGATCCGAATGCACCGCCCCGAGTGCAGCCTTTCTTTCGAGACGACGCTTCCCTCAAAGTGGCGTTCAAAGAAATTTCGAAACTCTACGGCGGCGACGAGAACGCCCTCAAAATTGTCCGTTCAATGTGCACAGCAGCACTAACTAGCGGCCCTCTTCTTCTTTGACTCATAGCACCGACACACGCTACTCGAGCTCTGGATGCAGCTCTAGCATTTAGCTATTTGCGTCATCTTCGACCCTCGTCATGCTTGCCCCCTCATACTCCTCCTGAAATTCAACGATTCACGATCTATTTTTAAACCTCAGGTCGAAGCAGTGCCTGGTGCGTTGAACTTCAACTCCGATGGCTTCGCAGCCACTAAAGCTGCGTTCATGTCGGCCCTCACTGAGGACAAAGTCGACGAAAAGAGCGGCCAAACCAAGGTGGCCAAGTTTACTGAGGAGGATGTGGTCGGCATGGTGGTGCGCAACCCTAATTTGATTGGCATTCGCCCTACGGGCTACGGCGGCGCAGACACTTCAGACGAGTCAACGGTTAAAAAAAGATACTTTTCTGTTAGCGTGTTTTGGATTTTCATACGAGCACAAGAGAAGGCTACTCGCGTTCTCCTCTGCTGCGCTGTTTTGTTCTTCTTTTTCTATTCATCTAAACCATTAGTCAATTATTTGCTGTCTCCTTGAATCGTTCTATTCGTCGGTTCATTCGTCGCCTGTGCTTGTTTGCTTTAACCCCAGGTGCAAATGTCGTACGTGATCGCCGCCACGCGGCCTGCTGGTCCTGTGCTGCTGAGCGCGCTGGGCATTGCCCTCTTAACGCCTTTCGTCAAGAAACTCGTGGGGATCGAGGTCTGATTTGGTGGGGAACGGGCGTTATAATTTACCGATAAACGAATGGAGGTGCTTTCTTGCGCTTGAGCGCCGGAGCATCCCCGTTAAGCGCTAAATGATGATTGGGCCAGCCCTTCGGAATGCAAGTATGGTTCAGTGTTAGAACCTCCTTGTGCGGATAGGAAGCTTTGTTCTTTGTTATGTCGTTATCGGTTATCCCCGTCGAAAACCCTCACTTCGGTAAATATCAAGTAGGGGTGGTGCGCATCAATCTTAAATGCACTTGTGCTGATTTATCGATAACCGAAATACCAAATGCACATGAGGGACATCGGAATAGAGCATTATTAGCTCACTTAAGCGGGAATCCGAAGTAACTTGGATATCTGGCATTGCGGCATTGCCGTCTACTTCATGGCGCAATTAGAGAAGCAGGGAAGGGAGTCTTCTCCTTATCTGCATTGCGAATTGGTTTCGTCCTTCGCCATTTTTCCATTTCTGCTTCTTATTCCTGTGTAACTTTCATTTCCTGTATCAGTCTGCCATACTCTCTTGGTGAGCGCTGCTCCTCATAGCTTGGAGGGTACTCAGAGCTCCCATTTCTCTTCTCGCCTAAATATCGCTGCTGTCAACTGCTGCACCGCCGCTTTCGTTCGCCGGTTCTGGTTGGGTCGGCGGCGTTAGCGGAGGCAGCAATTTGCTATCATTCGAATGGCTGCTGAAGCTGGTTGACATCCGAATGCCGCCGCTGTTGGAGTCGTTCAAGGTCGCCGACGAATCAGAGGTCCGGTCTTCAGGCTGCCCATCTTGGGGCAGAGGAGGCGGAGGGGGCATGGACGAAATCGACGGAGGCGCCACCGGTGGTGCGGGCGGCAACGGCGGCGGCGGTGGTGGTCCTCTAGCTGCTGTGGCTGCGACAGCTGCTGCGCTAGGTCCCGATGAACCTGCAGGAGCTTCCTCTGCGGCCGCGGCCTTGGACGGTGTGCGCGCAAAGGAAGCGCGGCCCAGCACCGCGGAGGCGTTGTCGACGAACGACGACCGAAGCCGGCGCTTGGACATGTGCCCCACGCTTTCCCGCTCGTGGTGGTTCATGGACTTGTGCAGCTGCCGCATCAGGGAGCCGTCCACCATCAAGTTGGGAGAGTGATACTCGTCGTGGGAGTTTAAGCGGTTGAGGTTACCGCCGCTGCCGCCGACTCCGCCAGCGCCTTGATGATTGTGGTCTCCGCAATCTTCTTCTGCGGCGGCGGCGGCCTCTCTTTCTAGGGCGTCCTGTTTTTTGGCGTGTTCGTAGAGGGCGTAAACTTCGGCTTCCGACAAGTGTTCGTTTTGGCGCTCGTACTCAGCAACTGCCACGTCGCGCGAAGTGAACCACTCAATGCGCACGCTTTTCAGGGTGAAAGCCGTCAAGAAGTTGGACATGGGAACCTTTAAACATCAGCAAAAAGACAGGAATTGACTTTGGGAAATTTTAAATGATGACCGAAAAGAAGTGTCAAAAAGGACTATACGAAAAGGACTGAAATGATACAAAATACGCAAATAGACACCAATAAAAACGAGGCATGCTTTTAAGACATTATTCGAGTTTATCTTCCCGTCAAAAACAAATATGAAAAAGGAACCTGCACTCACCAGCGCCGCCACTAGCCAAAACGTAGGCACTTCAAACATGTTTTGTGGCACGTAATAGAAGTCGTATTCGCCTACGTCACTGCCTTCAACCCATTCTGGCCCCACTGCCGAATACAAGTACACGAAGCCGAAGTAAAACGCGAGCGAAAAGAAAATGCTGAAAATAGACCTAGAAAGGAGAACGGAAAGAAGAAGAATAAATGATGAGAGTCAGTCAAGGAAACAACAGGAAAATCAATATAATAACGAATCAATTTGCTCGACGTATCACCTTTCAGTACATCCACGGAAATCGTGTCTAGGAAAGAATCAAGCGTGACGGGTAAATACACAATAATGAGTATGTGCGTTAACGTACCAGGCGTTCCAGGAGCTGAACATGAGGCATATTTTCGCCAGCATGGCCAGGAACATGTAGGCAAAGACGGTGTTCCCAAACACGTTGAGGCCCGCCAGCTTGCCGTCGCTTCGCCACCCCGACTCCTACAGAGGAGACGCATGATTTAAGATACGAAAGAGGATGATGTACGCACATGCCAAAACAACAAAGTTTGGTTCTTTTTTCTTCTTTTTTTCAGTTGTTTTATTCTTCGTTTCATTGCTTGCTTCTTACTTGAAAAGCGAACATCGTCAAGAAGAACAGAATCAGCGCATCCCACGACGCAAGCAGAAACGCTTCGGCTACTTTCCCCACGTTCAAGTCTTGCTTCTGGAGACCCACCAAGTACAACTTCTGAAACTTCATCGCCGACCTAATATAGTAATACGCATTCAATAAATCAAAGAAACAGACGGTGCCAGGATGACATTGATAGGACACATTCCTCAAAACAATATATTTGAAGGGAAGATATGGAGATCAGCAGAGAATCTAATTCGGTTTCTTAGTTCTGCATCTTTCAAGGCCCAAACAAATAGCTCACACGATTCATCTCACTCTTGCTCTCTCTCTCTCTCTGCATTCTCTCTGCTTCGCTAGGTTACCTTGGCTTTACGTCCCGGTCGAAAAAGCCGAGCATAAAAGGTGGCAACCCTAGGAAGAAGTTGTACCCACTGTAGCACCATGACTTGGCGCCGTACAGGGACTGGCCACTGAAGGCCGAGTAAAACGAGAAACACACCAGGACGAACACCAGGACGATGTTCTTGTAGAAGGAGAACAAAATCACCTGCGGCATAGAAAGGAGGAGAGAGCATGGAAAAGGATATACATTTGAAAAAAAACAATTAAGGAAACATTCTCTTAAAAACTTGAAAGCGCCAGATTCGTACTACAAATTCATTTCGATGAACCACTACTCACTTTCGAGGTGCGGCGATAGTTGTAGCGGCCATGCACGAGCAACAGCCTTTTCAAGAACCGAAATTGCGCAATCGCGAAGTCGCTCGAGTTCACCGCTTGCCTTCCTTCTTTCCCGCTGATGCCCACGCCAATTTGGGCTTCTTGAATCATCGGCACGTCGTTAGCGCCGTCGCCAATGGACAAAGTAATGGGCTTATGGGGCAGGCCCTCTTTCACCATTTTCACGATCAGCTGCTTCTGCGCCGGCGAGACCCGGCACGCGATCACCGCTTTGCAAAAGCAGCCCAGTTGCAGAAGCATGTGCCGCGAGTGCTCATTGGCCAAAAGCTCGGTCAACGAAGGCCCGTCCACGATGAGCGCTAATTGGTCCGTTTCGAGCTCGGCCAGCGTGATCTAGAATAGAAAAAAACAAAAAGGAACGAAGAAGAAGTAAAAACCGAAAGAGTAAGTCAGCAGGCAAACACGCATAGAGACGGAGATAGTGCGAAAGCATAAATCCTACAGAAAAAAAAATCCAGATGCCAATTATACTTACTCCGCTGTTCGAGCCACTGGAACCAGGAGGAGGCGCGTTGGTCTGGTCTTGGAAGCACCCACAGAGCGACGCTTGAAAGCACTGCGCCCTGGCCCGAAACCGTTCCAAAATGGCCGTGTGCGTCGTGAGCGTCATGTACCTGAGAACATCACGAGAGAAGAGGCAATGCGTGTTAGGAACGAGAAGACTTAGGCAAAAGAGATTCGCCAGAAGGTAGGAGTTCAGAAAAAGGGACTTGCGAGATAATGTCAAAGTTCATTCGCTTCTTCTTATTGCAGATACGCTACATATCATATCCATACTTGTCGTAGCAGGCTTTCAAGCGATGAGCCACCGGCGCCCGGTCTTCTTCGGGGCCTTCTTTGTCCAGGGTAATCAGCTCCATTTTGTTCGTCAGCAAACGGCACGAAAAGCCAATGTTGATGGCTGTGGTCATTTTGTCACCCGTGAGCACCCACACCTAAAAAACATCACACGCATTAAAAGAAGAGTACCAACTCATTGAGCATACTTCCAGCATGACTCCACGCATAATAGTACTTCCGGACTTCTTTATTTGTTTTCAGGTCATCATCATCGTCTCACCTTGATGCCAGCTTCCTTCAAATCGGCGATGGTTTCCGGCACTCCATCTTGCAGTCGGTCTTCGATGGCGGTGGCTCCGAGCACTCTCAAGTCGGTCTCCACTTCGGCCGCGAGGGCCTATAGGTAGCAGCAAAGCGGGTTTAGAGACAAAAGTCAGATAGATACAGACAGTGGTAAGAACGAAATGAAGACTAATACACTCGGGGAAAAAGAGGTATCGTATATTTGGCTTATTCTTAGCATATGTATGTGCATTTTCGTTATCCCTCCGCGCATATAGACATTCTTAGTCCTCGATATTGTGTGCTTGATAATCCATCCTCCGTTGATTTTCTTCTACCCTATTCTATTCTAACCTCGCACGCGTCAGCCCGGTCGGGCAGCGTCAGCGCGTGGTTCCATTTTGCTGCCCAATCCTCTGCCGCGCTGGCCTCCAAGTCCATGTACGCCAACACCAAGGTGCGCAGCCCTTCGTTGGAAAACACTTCCAAATGCTCCTCGAGAAGCACTCGCCCCCCGCACAGGCTGTAGTCGGACGCCCGGTCGAACATCACGTTGTCCGCGCCCTTGCAATAGAGGCGGTAGTGGCCTTCGGGGGTCTGCACGAGCACCGACATGCGCTTGCGAGCGCTATCAAAGGGAATCGTTGCCAAAAGCCTGATACCACAACAGAATTACAACATTGAATAAATAAAGGTTCCAAGGGAAGTAGGTGACAAGAAGGCCTTCAAAAAAAAAGGCAAAAGAACGTGAAAAAAAGCAACAGAATAACGAAAACACGCGCTCACACGACATCTACGGCAATAATTTCAGACCCCATTCTATTCCATTCCACTATATTGCTATTTTGCACCGGTAAGTCCTCGTCGCCTCCATCGTTCCGCCGCCACTGCTGCTGCTGTCACCTCCACCTCCTTGTGGCGACGGCGGCCCCGCGCCCACGTTCAGTGTCACAGCATCACCGCCCAGAAAAGTGTACCCCAGTTGCTTGCCTCCATCCACTAGCGCTTCTTCGTCAGGAGACTCGGCCTGGTAAGAGGCGGCCCCCGTGTGCTCGTCGACTTCTACCACCACGTTGTGGCAAGTGGCCAGCAACTCCGCCACCTTTTGGCACGCGCCAGCGTCTTCCTCTTGTTGTTGTTGGCTAGCACTGCCAGCCGCCGCCGCCGCAGCGCCAGCAGCGCCAGCAGAAGTCGACGGCAGGGCTAGCTGTTTCAAAGTATTGAGCGGCAAACCAGGTGCGGCATCTCCTGCTGCAGCTGCTCCAACATCACTGTCGTCACGAGGTTTTGGGTCCAAGGGCACTTGCAACGGAGGCAAAGACTCTACAGAGGTGGTGGGTGATGAAGGCACCAGGGGCGGCACTACACTACCACCAGTGGCACCGCTAACACTGCTGATACTGCCACTCTCATCGTCAGCTTGTCCAGGTACAACGTTTCCATAAATGACACCGCCCACCGAACACCGCCGAAACTTCATTTCGTTGCAGGTCAAAGTACCAGTTTTGTCGCTGAAAATGTACTCGATTTGGCCCAGATCGCCGTTTTGGTTGGACGTGCGGGCTAGAGCAGGCGTGTCGGAGGCTTCGTCGTACATTTCAATGTCCTTGAAAGGAAAGAAGCATCAAAAAGGATAAAAAGGGAGATACGTAAGTATTCGCGTAGGATCAAAACAAAGTGCCTCGGAAAGATTAGCTTTTCGAAAGAGTCAACCAAGCAACCAAGACACAGCTTGTTTTAAGAGATTTCAATAACGAAGTTGTGAAAGACAACGACATACTCTCGTACAAAACACCACCAAACAACCAACCTGGTCGACGTAAAACGCTTGCACGAAATTCACCACCTCCAGCGTCACGTACAAGCTCAGGGGCAGCAAATTGTTGAACAAAATAAAGAAGGTGAACCAGTAGCTCGCGTCGGAATAAGTGCCTTCCGAGGAGTTGCACCCTTTGCGGAAGACCTCGGTGGATTCTTTGTAGTTGCCTTGGCACAAGTACCACAAGTCATCTGTTGGTGGGCACGTCAGGAGGGAAACCCAGAAAACAACAAAACGAAAATTGAGTACAGCGAGTCAAAAGAAAAAGGGAAATCCAGTTAGGGAAAGGGAATTGGCACTCCTCAAACGAGAAGAGGAAAACTTCTGAGCATCAGAGGCGCAAGACTTGAAAAAAACAGGGATGATGCAAACAAGAAAAGTCCAGTGCTTGATTGCCACATGTATTTGTCGCAGTGTGTGTATTTGTCACAGCATGCATGTCTGCTACCTTCGTTGGCTTTGTTCCAAATACTGCGGGACACTGTCATCGTGGTAGTAATAATCACATCCACCAACAGAATGAAGTAAATGATCTGGAATAGGGCACAACGACACACATGAGTAAAACAAGCAAAGCACACGCCATTATCAAAATGAAATAAAGAATTCACACGAGGGCGTTATACATCCACAGAACTAAGCACCCGCGCACAACCGTATGTATTCGCAAGTTCTGCTCTGAACAATATCTTCAGTTCTCACTCACTGCCCCATCATCATCATCATCATCCACCCGAAAAGTACCTGGTTCACAGACTGCTCAATGGTGCTGAGCTTGGAAGGCACTTCGCGCGAGTTCATCACTAGTTTCGTGTCCGAACCCGTATATACGACGGCCCCCAGCACCCATTTCGTGTTGCGCAACACCTAATACAGTAGGATTGAAACATGTTAATTGAGCACGTAGACAACTTAAAAATCACATCTCGTTTGCTAGGCTAGCTCTAGAGAGAGGAGATCTCGAGTCACACTCTCTTTCTTCTTCATCACACATACCGCGCCGCGAAGGCACAGCTCCGAAGCCCCACACCCGGCCCGCGCATTGGTGACGGGGACTTCGAGGGCGCCGCTGAAGGTGTGAATGCTGGGGTTGGGAGGCTCAAACGACAGCTTGGGAATGGAGTCCTGGTTCTGGGATTCGGCGAGGAGGGCAGCGCCGTCTTGCCAGCGAGGACCGGTGCTAGTGTCGTTGGTCGCGGCGCACCTATGCAGGGACCGCAGCACCAGTGTGACTCGACGAGGGCGGACGATTTAGGAAAGGCGCAAAGAAAACGATTTCTCGACGAAATACATCATCTTTCTTTTGTTTGTTGCACCATTCAACGTGTTCCGTGTCAACTTGCAAACGAGCAGGCTAAGGCGAAAATAGAACAAATAAAACGGCTCGCACCTTCGGAGCTTGAGGTTCGTTTCTCCGTCAATGTTCGCGGTTTCCACGTAGCATTTGCCCTCGTCGTCAGCGGACGCAATGCACACGATGTCGGCTGGAAACTCGCACCGGTCGCGCACCACCACCACCATGCCGGGCTGGAGGCAGCGCCAAGGTACTTCAATGGTAGGGGAGTTCCCGCCGCTGGCGCCGCCTTTGGAGGTGCCGTCAGGGCACAAGACTTCGGCGAGGCGGTTGTTGACCTTGTGGTCTTGGTCGTGCCGCTTCTTGTCTTCCAGGCCCTCTTTCACCTGCGGAGGATAGATTAAGAGCCAATTTATTGAAGCAAAGGAAGATCCATTACCTCTCAAGTCTTGTGTACGCATTAAGCAATTCAAGAAAAGGTTTGCAGCAAATTACCAGAGTAAAGCCGATGATGAGAATGAGAGGGCCCAGAGTCGTGTAGTACTGAATGGAGTTTTCAAACAAGGTGGAGTAGGTGCCGATAACTGCAATTGAGAGGCAAAGGAAGCAGAGAGAGAAGTGAATGTTGAATATTAGGCAGAGGTAATGCAAAGCAACAGAACAGGGAGGGAGGGAAGAATTCCAAAAATGCGAGGTGAAGTTAGGAAAGAGCGCCGATGCAGATGTTTACAAGACAGAAAACGAAATACTAGCGAAGTGCAAGTTGTTAACCCACGAAAGCATATCCTAGAGACAGCGAAGGAGTTTCAAACCAAGCAGACTCATAGGCAACATAATATTTTATAATGTATAAGATTACTCATCAAAAGCGAAATGCCAAGGAAATAAACGTTCGCCAAACGACGAAACTGCTCGAAGGTGCCCTTGGGGATCCAAGAAAGCAGTGTATACCTATGATGGTAGAAGGCGAGGGATAGAAGAATCTCAAGAAGGAGGTACAAACGACAGCAGTTGATTCATATCTGAAATCAGTCTACCGGTGCGTATGTTGCTATTTCTACTCCCTTCTTGCACGTATCCACCAAAAGAGAAACTCTTACTTCGAGGTTTTGATGCTGTTGTTAGTGCTGCCGAGTTGTCCATCGGCGGGCGCGACAGAAGACGTGAAGCGCAAAGGCACCTCGCGCCATTCAGTCTCGCCTTCTTCCACTGGGAAGCAAGAGTCGAAGCAATTCATCGAGCAGCCTCCTTGTGGACGTTCGCTTTCAGTGTCTTGACGGCCGTTGGCAGGCGGGTCAGTGTGGTGAAGTGGAGAGGCGGATTCGGGCGAAGGAGCGGCGGGACCTCCACCAGTTAAACGCTGCAACGCAATGTTTCCTGCTAATGGATTCGATAGTTCGAATGTGGAGCTTGCGCGCGTTACCCTCCGCTCAGTCATAGGGGGCACACAGAGGATCGCGATTGCTTGAGCCCCATGTCGTCTTTGCACTCTCTACAGAGAGGGTGATCAAGGAAACCCCGAATTCCTGGTGCCAGGAATTCAGGAAATGATACTGATTCAGGAATTTGTCGGGAAATTAGGGGGAAATTCCTAGGGATTGTAAGGAAATGGTATATGGCCTTACATAAACCGTAACTCTACGTCTTTACCTACACCCCATGTGATCGAAAAATTGCGGGTTATTTATTTTCTCGTAAAATTGCGGATTATTTTTCATTCGACTTACGAAAGCGGCCAATCTGACCGCAAAACCGCGTTTTATATCAGGAATTTTCCAGGAAATCGTTGCTTTTCGGCCAGGAAAAGGAAACAGGAAATGGCTTTTTTCGACCAGGAATTCGGGGTTTCCTTGCGGGTGATCGGTGATACGAGCGACGAGTCCAAAATTCTGAGATTCGCGTAGGTTTACTGCGCTACTTACAATACCACTCTACTGTACCTGTAGCCGCCTGCGCCTTAGTAGCTCAGTAGTTATTGTTTCCCTGTGCTGCTGAATCTACATCGCTTCTTGACTGATTTCCCTGTAAAGCAATAAAGCCAAGGAAGACAGAAGAACGAGCCACTTTGGTCCGCTATACTCACTTGGGCCGGAATAAGAAGGCTAACAGGAAGAGATAAAAAGCAAAGCAGCGCAAAATATACTTAAGAAGCTAATCATGTTTTACCAGCCTTGGATTTCAACGGTAAACATCTCGCTTGCTGTGCGCGCTAAACGAAAACACTAAGAGGAGATTCGAAATTCTCTTGAGTCTTAACTCGTGAGTATAGAGAGCTTAGCGAGCCATCAGCCATGCGGCCAAGGAGCTATACTCATATAATTACGCGTGGGATGCGCCTCTTTCGTCTATCGTCCCGATCGCTTTCGCGCGTTTACAGAGGTGTATGCGCCATGCGCCCCGCATATCGCGCATTTGGGATTTGAGTAGCGAGCAGCGCCGCATTCACCAAGGACAACCACATACCACATGTGTAATATACACGGCGCTGGCGCGAAGCGCTAACCAAGAGAATTCCCTATTTGCTATTTGTTTCTATATAAATTTCTTACTTGCGGCTTACGGCGCGGACCAAGAGAAAATGAAGAACAGACCCCGAAGGGCTAAGATAAGGAAGAGGCGGAAGGAGATTAAATAGTTACGGACAGCGGTATCAGATAGCTAGGTTTAGAAGGCTGGCTAGGACGAGCTTGAGCTTGCTGACCAGTATTTACAATTTCTGACTGGCAAACAAATTTCAATCCCGTCACGACATTCGTAGAAATGAGGTCTCGAGTAGATATATACAATTTTGTATTCGCGCAAGCTTCCATTCGTACACGCGCGCTTCCTTAGCGTTCTTTCCTGGTCGTGCGTGATGAAGGCTGCAGCTCCCAGGCATCCAAATCCTACAGCTAGTAGCCAAACCACACATTTCCGCCCACTTGAAGCTGCCACGAGCGAGAAAAGAACAACGAAAATGCAGTGAGCAAGTGAACAAGCGGAAAAATACAGTCAATTTGTGTTGTGCTCTGCGCTCACGCGCACCTCGCGCAGGAAATTAAGCACCACTGGCAAAAGGCATTCGCTACGGTCTATCGTGCGGCGGTTAGGGGGACCCTGGCAGAAGGCCGCGAAATGCCCCTATAAGGAAGGAAAAAAGGGCCAACAAATTCATAAGAGGGGATTTGAAAACAAGCTTAAAAAGGAAATATATCAATGAATTTTCAAGATTGGCGCGTTGAGAAGGGCGCTCGCGTCGTAGACACCCACATCAACTTACCAAAGCAGCATGCGCGTGTGCTGGGTCAACAGCCCGAATTTGCGCTATCAAGTCCGCGAACGGAGGAAAGAGCGACGCACACAGGCGAACCTACGACGGAGCATGCAGGAACAGGTTACGAGAAGATTTGAAATCCTTGGAGGCGAAATTGTATGATAATACTATTAACAACGACAACGAAAATAATAAATGACATTCATAATATTAAATATAAACAAAAAAACGGCACTATTCTATCCTACACCCATTCTTACCTGGCCTTCTTCCGGGTCTTCTTCACTCTCGATCAGCGCCACCATTTCGCTCACTAGCTCCCCTGCGCAGCGCTCCAAACCATTGAGGGCGTCCCGGCGGAACGACTGTTCCGTGTACCTTATGAAGAAGGAAAAAATCGCGGTGAAATCATGGCAGTTCATGGGAGTGAAACAAGCATACTCGACTTCACTCTTCCTTCAGGTGCTTGCAGTTAGCAAAATCTCCCCACAATCTCATGCTTTCCTCTCTTTCCATTCTCCTTCCTCCAGCCTTTACCGAGCTTTGTCGCGTTTGGCGGCGAGCACAGAGTCTTTCCCCAGCCCTGTAGCCGCAGCGTCCAGGCTAGCGAGGTCGGCCTCACTGAAGGGCAGGCGCGTTTCAGGCTCGCAAAAGTCGCCCGACACCAGCAAGTAATCGACCAACGAGGCGGCGCTGTACACGACCAGCGTTGGAGCAGGCGGCGAAGATGGTGGAGGTGGCAGGGGTGATTCGCCGCCTTCGAGTTGATGGGCTTCTTTTCCTTTGCTTTTCTTTGCTGCTTTCTTCTTGCCGTGCTTCTTGCGTTTGCTGCCGCATGCTTGCTCACAGGGGGATTTCCCACTCAACTGTTCCTTGCCACTAACAGTGCCGCTGCTACTAGTGCTGCCGCTACTGCTGCTGCTGCTGCTGCTACTCTTGGCAGCATGGTGAGAGGAACAAGGGCGCGCAAACGTCCAGGTAGGCTCTCCAGGCACCAGCGGCGTCAGCATTACCTGAAGAAAAAGTGCATTCGCCATTGATGAGCGACTGAGCTTAGATTATGGAATGACGAAGAAGTTCGTACAATTATTTTCTAAAATTGAAAAAAAAATAAGGGAGGCTTAACGATAAAGCAGGGTACCGGATCAAGGAGCACATGAGCTGGCTTAGCAGCGAATTCAGCACTGAGCTTGGATTGCAGGTGGCTCTTGCTGCTGTTTTTCGTGGTGGTGACTGCGGAAGGCCGGCGGCTCCGTTGCGGTGTGCCTGCACTAGCGGTGGCTATGCGCGCAGCAGCAGGACTACTACTGCTGCTGCTGCTACCATGGCTTCGCTGCCGGACGGCCCGCCGCGAAGACAGGACTGAATCGCCATTTGCAACTTCGACTTCCTCGTCTGCGTCGTCATCACTCTCAGCGTCGGCAGCATTCGCCAGGCGTTTCAAGCCACGATCGTGCACCCGTTCTGGAGGCCACATGTGAAGAGGCAACATGCGATAAAAACGATCGAAGAAAGACGTAAGGAGGAAGAACAGCGAGTATTGTAAAATAGGAGTTGTGGGGCTGTAAAAACATCGTACATTCGATGGCGGAGGAGGTTGCAAATGAAGCATACATGACTATAGCAAAGTGATTTAGTGAAATCGGTGCAATTGTCACATACCCAGGCGCTGTAGATCGTACTGCGTTTTGAGGCGGCCGTAGAGCACGGACTTGGACTCGGACGAATATTCACCGAGGCCTGCTACGCGCGCCAAACTGATACACACAAGTATCGATATTCGCATCGAGAAGCCCCAGCAGCACCACATTTGCACATGTGCACGCATCAAGCCAGCAAAGCCAGCAAACAAGAGAAGCGAAAGCATGTGGTTCCGCGCGGTCACACCATGCAGCATATCAAATGATGTGGCAGGGCTATCACTTTTGAATGTACAGTAGTATCTAATTGGATCTTTGTGCTACGACTTCAGGGAAAAGAGGAAATAAATCTTGATCCAAGAAATGCAGAAAGAGAGCTCAAGAAACATTATTCAAAACAGAGCTCCTTTCAATTTACGTTTAACCTCACGGACCTGTGCAGGACTCCAATCGATGGTGAAGAGCGAGTTTGCATTGTGGGCCCGCGCACTGATGCCCGAGATTTACGCTAAGCTCCCTCCCCTGCGAGAAAGTCAAGAAAAAGGTGCCCCTTTCAGAAGTTATGGTACAAAATAACGCAACGAACAATCATGGTGTAAAATAAAGCATGGCGTTCGAGTGGCGGCACGCATGGGCTTGAAGCATGGTGTGCCCCGGTGATACGAGCTCCGTTTTCAAAAATGGGACGACAGAAATCTGTTACTCGTGGTCACAGTTCAAAACCCTAGGGCCAAACAGAGTTATTGCTGACATATGACAACGTTGATGCATCAGTCGAAGGGCTGTGCAGTGTAAGTCGAGCTTGTGTTTAGGAAGCAGTCTCTGTTGACCCTTTTGGCCGCCAATACTATTTCCTGTGTTCTGGTCACTTTCAAAGGTACCTTCTAAGCTATTAATTTCAAAATATCACGGGGAAAAAATCCCTTAAGGATATGGATAAGTGGCAGAGGCAATTTGATACTGACGGACTTCAGGGCACATTGACTCACCGTCAAGAGATTTGAAACAGAACGCACGATTGATAAGAAGGAAATAATGATAGAACGATCACGAACAATGTCGTTCAACAACTTCTGTATGTACGTATCAATCTGTCCTCTCGGCACCGGCACTCGCGGCATGCAGAATAATGCAGAAGCGGCGGAGGGAGAGCACCCCGTGTCCCCCTGTAGACTATGGTCATCATGTCATCATGTCTCCTTTCCTTTGAAGTGGGACAGATACGAGTATACGAGTAGATTGAGCAATCGATTAGGCCGTCTGTCGCGCATCCTTCCCAGAGTTCTCTAGCCAATGTTTGCCAAAGTAGACCCATCATTGATGTTCGGCAACGGGGACGTAGAGTCTGCCTCGTTGCTCGGCACCGCAGCATCATCGGCTGCAGATGGCGCGAATGATAGCAATGATACCTTATGTCCTGCTCTATCCCTATCGCAGCGCCTGGCGGGATTTGCCTTTTGCCTCAGCATGGGCTGGCTGCTAAGCTTTGGTCAGTAACGCTCAGAACCTTGGCAAATGACCTGGAATGCTATCGACTCAAAGAGTACAGAATGACCATCGTCACGCTCGGCTCTTTTTGTCTTTCGTTTAGGTGCAATGGGCCGCGTGTTAACTTTACTACAGGGCAATCCCCAACCTTTTGTGACATTTTTCACAGCAGGCGGGCTGCTTTCCCTAATCTCGTCCTGCTTTCTTGCAGGGCCTTCGAAACAGTTTTCACAGGTAGATTTTGTTTAGATACTGTCTAACTCTGTTGGTTCGATGGACTGTCATTTGTATAGCTACTGTGTTTCTCTAATTCATAGATGCTGGCACGCCTAATAACGAGAAGAGAAAATCTACGTCACATTTTCTCTTGCAGCTTACAATACCAGAATATCTATCTTCATTCCGCCTCATGTCCCCGTCACAATGAATTTCTTAACGCTTGTTCTTCCTGTCTAGATGTTTGACGCAAGAAGACGCTTGGCCACCGTGTCGCTGCTCGGAACGATGGGCGCCACTTTGTTCGTCGCTCATTGGCGGGGGTTGTCAGGCCACGGGCAAGGCCCTGTGCTTCTCTTGCTCTTCGTCCTGCAAATTGTCGCACAGGTGAACTTTATTTAGCGCCTATGGAGAATAAATTGAAGCTAGGCTGCTTCTTTCTGTTTCGTTTTGCTGCACAAACTTATAAATGTGCTCATTATCCTCATGTGATGAGGGCTTCGAAGCGATGGAAATATTTTGCCTGTACCTTTTCGATTCTTTCTGTTACGGATCAATCTTTCCCGTTCGTGTGTGCTTTTGTTTTGTTTTGCATCTTTCTAGGGCTACTACTTATTGACTTATGTGCCGTACGGCCCAGAACTGCTCAGTGCGGCGTGCAAAAATGCAACGAAAGTTTGGAACGCTTTAAGAAATCAAGAGAGCGATGGCTCAGCTTAATAAAGTTCCATTCCTTAAGTTAACCTCAGTTATATGCACGCATACAAGTAGATGGGAAATGTGATTTGCGTTGCGTGCTTTAAATTTAAAGATTAAAGAAATAGGTGTTCATGGATTTGGATTCCCTGCTCATATTTTCATAAATTTGATTAAATTTGCACACTTATCACTTATAGTGCGAATAATAGGATGACCCAGAGGGAAAAAATCAGTACACAGACCCAGGCCAGAAGGCGCGATACTCGTTTATATAAAAGTTTGTTCTATTGAAGAATTATCTAGAGGACCCTTGACTTAAACGAGACAGCTAAATCTCCGTCCCTAGGCATTGGGCATTAGGCTATTGAATTGACGAATTTGTGATGGCAGATATGGTAAATGATACCACATATAATACCGTATTCTAGTAACATAGAGCTATTGGGGTTGTTATGGGAATTAAGTAGTGGTGTGGTAGTTGGTATGGGTTGGTAATATCTATCAGTGCCGCCATATCAAAATACAGTATCTATAAATGCTAGTATGATTGAGATTGTTCCTAGAGACTGCTATATCTTTGTGCTGGTGACAATGGCTCCGCGGCGCTGCCTTGGTACGCAAATAAAGGCGAAGCCGCCGCTGCCTTAACGGCATCGTCATTGTTCTGTTGGTCTTCTGATGGATCCTGAGTCGGTAGCTGTAGAGAAAGGAAATAGGAGTGGGGTTCAAAAGATGAGGGATTGAATCAAGGGCAAAGTCGACTGAAAAATAATTGGGCGGGTAAAAGCGGGAGCGTAGAAGATACGAAAACTAAGACTGAATTAAAGAGTTTGCCGCTGATAAATCCTCCCTAAAATGTATGTTATATTTAGAAAGCCCTCACCCGTTCCCAGGCGGTATCTCGGCCCGAGAGCCGGCGGGCTAAACCCAGGCAAGGCCGGTCCTGCCACCGCAGCAGCAGCGCTGCTAACAACACTAAGCCCACCTGTTCAAAAAGGAAAACAGAACAACCAAGTTGAGAGCAGTAGGACGGACGGTGAACGAAATTGACATGACACTTACACGCACACTTGTAAAGAAGGAGAGCCCAGTTCATGCCTTCTACATCCCATTTATTACACTCGCTCACCCCTCCTCTCCCACCCAAGCACCCTCTAGGAAACACAGAGCCCAGTTCATAGTCACAGTTTTTTTTAAACCAGAGCGGGTACGGCAACGAGGGCACTTCGAGTACGAAGCGCGTCCCCCGGGTCGAGTTCCAGGGAGGGGGCCTGGCCTAAGTACAGGGAAGCTTCAGGCGACAACAAGCCCATGGCGTCGCAAAACTCCATCTAAGTTTTTAAAAACAACAAAAGAGAAGGAAGGAGGAATTGCACGCAATACAATCAGCGAACTAAATGTAGGGTTGCGGTGGGGTTGACGACATGCAACTCCATGGTAGGTGGACGAGATGGAGATGGGAATGTTAAGAGCGAAGTAAATCCTCCTCAACTGCCAATAATAAGTTCTCTCCATTTAAAAAAAGTTGGTAATCAAGATACCGGTTCGGCGAAGAGCGTGTACTTCACGTTGGTTAAAGGGGCTATAACAGTTGACGTCGTTGATTCCACTGAAGCTGAAGAAGGTGAACTCAGGGCACGCGCGAAGAATTCTTGAACCACCGGCATCAGGCAGTCTCCCGTGCAAGCCTACGAAAGTGAGTTAGACGCATAAAGCTAAAGATTCGCGGAAGAAAACACAGTCCCAAGACGTCAATCTCTCCTTTATTACTTCCATCAAGCTCCGGCCATTTCAAGGTAGGGAGCCTAGGTGGAAGCGTTCGTCAATTACCTTGCAGAGCACATGTGTGTCGCAATAGCTTTCATCCAAGTTGGAACTGCCAGCACTAGAGCTACTCTTCACGATGGCGTGGGTAGCATCGCTTCGACCAGGGTCTCCCTTAAACTCCACCTGCATTCAAACATAAATTGAGGCATATAGTGGGAGGCTCCTATCGACGAACAGTTTCCATTATGCGTCTTAGGATTGGCGCTCTAAAAATAAATTCCTCAGTGTTTGTCACTTTTTCATTATTTGGACTGGCTCTTCCACACACCGCGCGGTCGGAGACAGCAGTGCAGGTGGTCGCTAAGGAGGACGCTAGTTCGAGCACGCACGTGCTGCCAGTACCCGAGCGGCACGCCGCACCACAAAAGTGTGCGCACCTGATAGAGTGCACCGTGGAAGCGTTGCAAATTGACATTTCAAACGAAAGTCTTCCTATCAAATCACTTGATTATCTTATAAAATTTACCTTCGTTAAGCTAGAGATTCGGGGAGAGGCTACTTGTTGGAAAGTTCGAACAGGTGTAGTAATTACCAAGCTAAGTCGTCACAAGCCACTGGGAAGGAATCACCGCCGCTATCGCCTCGGACTAAGGTTTCCGTGCCAGCACAAAAATTTGCGTCGGAGGCCTGGCATGCGGATAAGTCGTACATAGCATCATCGCTGTAGCTAGAGCACTGCAGCATGCCCACGAAGGCTCGGCAAGGACTAGTAGGCAGCTACACCAAGCCTGAACTTTTTAGACTGCGAAGATCTCCGCAAATTAGGATACGAGTCGTTGCCGGAATGAGTTGAAGTGATCTAACCCAAAAAGCGAAACAATTACCGCTAAAGAGCGCTAGAGCTCTTTACGAAGGATAGCGAGGTTACGTGGCACGACGGGAACGAAGCAGAATAATGCAGAAATCTGCAGCAATTATGTAGCCAGGAGCCAGCCATAATTATTGGATAGCAGGCAGGCAGGGCTCGACTGTTTCGACGACAATGACCAACCGTCGGTAAAACGTGTCCTTGGAATCCTCTAAGCCAATCAACGATTGATGCATCAAGGATTGGGCACTGGTACTGAGAAAAGTCTGAATCTTGCATAGCCGGGAAGAAATCTTTTAGTTTGCTCCAATAGAGTAGTGCTCCATGTGATAAACACAACAGCAGGTATCTGACTGCTTGCTTCGCATTGCAAAGTAAAATGGCAGAAGAGGAAGTAGATAAGAAAGCAGATAGACTCAAGACTGCACGAGCTCGAGCACAAAAATTGTTGGAGACAGAAACCGATGGTGCTCCAACGCCATCTATCGGTATGGACTTGGGGGGAGCAGTTATGGGCGCGTTCAGTATGGGACGCGAGCCAGACATATCTCACGAAACAGAAGGCTCTCTGACTAATTCAGCTATCAGTGGGCTTGAAGACTTTACGACTTGGGCTACAATGGCTTCATCTGGTGTTCGCAGTGACTCGTGGTTTGGTCTCAGCAGCCGGGGTGCAACCATTGCTGGGGACGTGCCTGCAGGAAAAACGGACTCTGAAGCTGGGACTGGGGACTCCAATCCTGGAAGCAGATCAATGCCGCCTTTGCTCAGTCGAAATAGTTTTGGAGGAAGCTTCTCTGCTGCCCTATTTGGAGATGAGGAGGTGGACAGTAATGAAGCAAACGACGCAGCAGCACGGAAGGCTGCGGCTCGGAATCTTCAGCGTGCGCAAAGTGAAAGAGAGTCTGCGGCATTAAGGCGCGCTGCCGCTGCCGAAGCCCTCGACGCAAAGGTGCAAAATTGTTGCAGAGCGTAAATCATATTAAAATTGTTGTCGGGTTACTAAAGATTCCGTAGGAGAGGAATTAGGTGCGCTCAGTGCAAAATACATGGGTTGAGGGAGGTTGAGGTCGAGAGAAAGTTTGAAGTTTGAAGGCTGAATCTGAAATGTTTCCCCACTAAATTGCTTGATTGCATTTTTATAATGATCCAGTTGTTGGCCGCTGAGATGGCTGCCAAGAAGACCTTCGAGCAGGCAGCTGAAACGGCTGCTGAGACTGCTGTCGAGGAGACAAGCAAGGAAGCATCCGGGACCGTCGTCGAGACAGCTTCCTACACCACAACTGAGACGGCTGCAAGGCCAGGTATCCGAGATTTGGCCAAAAGGGCTTCCGGGGTAAGTGTTTCGGCAAGTCCCAGGAGCATTTCAGCGGAGGCAGTAGAGAAGGCTGCGAAAACAGCTGTCGGAGGATCAAGTGTGGAGGCCTCCAATAAGGCCCCCGTTATCGCTGCTGCCAGGAAGGTCGATGAAATGGTTACGAAAAAGTCTGGAGAGTCGACCAAGAATGCTCTCGAAATGTCCTCTGAAAAGGTGACCGAAAAGGCGACACCTAGGACTGCTGTCAAAGTTACTAGAGACGAAGATATTGATGAAAAGATAAGTCCGAATAAAGCCGCTGTCATAGCAGCGAAGGAGGAAAGAGACATTCGCGGAGCCGCTTCGAGCATGAATAAGACAACGGTTAATATGGCAGCTGATAAGACTGCTGAAGATGTTGTCAAGGAAAATTTTGGAATATCACCCAAAATGATTAATGAGCTGAATGTCGATAAGGCAACCGAGATCGTTGTCGATGCATCCTTTGAAAGAGTTGACGAGCAGTGTGGGTTGAACACCATTGAAACATGTGCTCAGAATCCGGAAGATGTACTGGCCGAAAGAGCTGTCATAAAGACAGCAGAAAAAGACATTGAAAAGCACGTCGAGAAACCTGCCGGAGTCACAACTCAAAAGGTACAGACGACGGTACCGATGGGGGGTGCTGTGAAAACGACTGGCCATGAGGTAATACCAGAAGTCAAGATGGAAGTTGAGCATACCACACAGGTGGTATCACCCGTGAAAATAGATGGCATCAATAACACTAAGGCAATGACCAAGGAGAAGCGGATTCGCATGGCTGCAAAGAAGGTAATCAATTTTGATGTCTTCGCTTTGGGTGCATATTAAAAATATTGAGAGTGTTTTTTGTTTTTCCTGTGGTATCAAAAGAGTATCTCCGTTTCAAAGTTACTATCAACAATTCTATCATGTCAAAAATAACAATTATATTCTGTGTGTTGATCGTTTGAAGGTGGCAGCAATGAAAGCAAAACGTGCTGAAGACAGAGCTCGATGGAATCAAGATATTACTCGATCATCTATCCCCGAGGAGGATGATGCAATTGCCTTGGCAGCGGCCGATATTGTAGACGAATTTCATACCAGAGCTGGTCCTCAAGTATCAAGTGTACCACGTGAAAGTGGAGCGAAATATCTTGAAACTAAACCATCACATACTCAATCTCCGACCTTTGACTTTCCGAAGAGTGTAGTTTGTGAGGCTTCAAAAGGTGCTGAAGTTGTTCGTAGCTCGCAGAATAACACGCTCAGCTCAATAGAATCAACGGCGGTAGAGAGAGGAGATACCATTGAGATAGGAACAGCGAGTGAAAAGAAGATTAGACTATCAAGTGATGGCTTGAATGACTCTTCTTCAGACGATTTGTTCATGCCTGGAAACAACGAAGAGGTCAATGCGAATATAGCAGTAGTAAAGCCAGGAGCATCACCAGCTGCGCGAGCTGTTAGGTCTGTTGATTTGGTAAAAGCACCAAATCAAACATCAAATATAGGCTTTGTTGCGGCCGAAGAACCAGCAAAAAGACCTGCGAAAGATAAGACTGTATTCAATTTTCAACGTGCCGAAGCATGGAAGGCCCAGCGGCTCCGTCGCATCGCCGCAGAAGAAGCCAAGGTCACTCCTCCTAAAGTCACTGAGACTGCCGCAGTTCTCGAGACCAAAAATACTGATGTAGCGAGTTCAGGTTCACTGAATCTGCCTCACACTAGCTGCAGCGGAACAGGCATGATCGCTGCTGTTTCGCCGCTGGCGCCGGTGACGTCATTGCCTGCTTCTTCAGCACATCGTACATTGAATCCTGCATCTGTGGAGCAGTCGATTTCAATCTCTCCTATAGCACAAGCCTCAATCACAGCTAGCGACAGAGATGGTCTCGTTCACAGTTATGAACATATGAGCAATGCAGCTAGCATAATAACAGCAGTGGCTCTTGCTGCACCATGTGGAGTCAGTACATTGTCCCCGGTGCCTTCCACGCCACCATCTCGATTGCAGGATTCGCTACAGAATAGCAAAAGCGCTAAACCCTCGAGCACCAGTAGCAGTCCGCGTGGCTCAAGGCCAACGCGATCAGCTGGATCAATGCCAAATTCCCAATCTCCTCGAATGGAACTGAACTCTCCACTGCCATCTGGATCCTTCTCAAGCCCACGCTCGCACCGCCCAATGCCTTCTTCTCCCCGGCTAGCTGGTTCAAATCCAAGTAGCCCACGATCTATTCGGTTGGAACTAAGTTCTCCAAGGCGTGCTGGATTTCCGCGGCCTAAAAATGACAGCGCGGCAGCAAGTTCGCGCAAATTGTGGTTGGATTCGATAGAATCAAGGAGCCCGCGTGAATTTGCACCCGAGCTGCGCAATGGGAGCGGCAGTCTGTCTCGACCCCAACCTGGCCCAGCAAGGCCTCCGCGCATCAATACTAGTAGCACCAGAAATGAAGTGCATGATGGTATAAGCTCTCGTCAGGAAGTTGGAGAGCCGAAAACACAGCACGAATTAGAAGTAACGGCGCGTGAAATTGGCCTGGAGGTGA
>Ga0307982_1000486_pt1 | contig 31409 bp, 25 predicted proteins | sample OrgLakmetagen989_FD_201847 | JGI IMG/M metagenome (GOLD analysis project Ga0307982, IMG submission 201847) | Saline water microbial communities from Organic Lake, Antarctica - #989 | ecosystem: Environmental > Aquatic > Non-marine Saline and Alkaline > Saline | place: Antarctica: Organic Lake...
TCCCTACCAAGACCCAGACAACCAGGATGTTGCAACTTCAATCAAGACACCAGGAATGTTTATGGTGATGACTGACGTTATAGTTAAAGGTGTAGGAATGAGGATGGACCACATCATGCTTCATGCTCATGGAAATACCACGACCCAAGCCTTAATTGCTGACTCTGAAACTAATGGTGTTATTACAAAGTTCTTTAAAAGAGATAATGAATCGATCCCAACATATAAAACAATTTTTTCTCACAGAAAGATTACAGGTTGTTCGGGAAGTATTGTCTCGTTTGAAATTGAAGTGTTTAAACACAACGGCACAGACTACATTGAAATGATTGATTTTCAACCATGGCTAAGTGAAGCCGCTCACTCAGTATGGCTCAGTGAAAACTTCATGAGTTCAATGGGATCAAATATGCCATTTGCCCATATGCACAGTCCGTTTATTTTAGGTGAAGAAGATGAAGAAGAGACAGTTTACGATCATATATTGCGTTTCAACTTTCATGACCAAAGTCAGATGAAACCAGGACTACAGAAAATGTGGATTCAATTCAAAGACAATAACAAGATTATGAAAATTCCATTTATTTTTGAATATAAGCCAGCAACAGTTACTGGTTGCTAAACTCCTGTTTGAACATTCCAAAGGTCTTTGTATAATCCGCCCGATGAGATGAGTTCAGAGTGAGATCCACTTTGAACAACTGATCCTTGATCAAGAACAAAGATCTTATCAGCATCAACAATTGTTGAAAGCCTATGGGCGATAATAATTGTCGTTCTGCCTGCCTTTAACTTTTTCAATGAGCGCTGAATAGCTGCTTCAGTTTCATTATCGACAGCACTTGTGGCTTCATCTAAAATGAGAATAGGTGGGTTCTTAATGAGTGCCCTTGCGATAGATATTCGCTGTCTTTGCCCCCCTGAAAGTCTATGTCCCCTCTCGCCTACAACTGTATCGTAACCCAGTGGCAGTTTTTCTATGAACTCATGAGCTTCAGATAATTTGGAAATATTGATAAGCTCTTCGTTAGATAAACTAGGATTTGCATATAAAATATTGTCCCTAATTGTTCCATGAAAAAGATATACATCTTGTCCAACGTAACCGATGTGAGATCTAAGCGAGTCTAGATTGAAAGCAGAAAGTTCAGTCCCACCAAGAGTAATTGATCCCGACTGAGGATCATAGAATCTAAGAAGTAGTTTTGTAATAGTTGACTTTCCAGAACCAGTTCCACCAACAAGGCCAATTGTTTTATTGTGCTCAAAAGTTAAATTTAAATTGGTAAAAAGGCTTTCTCTATCATTGTAACTAAAGTTTATATTCTTAAGCTTAATCGTATGGTCGCCTTTTGGAAAAGTACTCTCTTTTGAAAAGATAGTATATTTAGTTTTCAAAAGGTCAGAGATTCTATTGTAGGATGCATTTGAGCGCTGGTATAGATCAAGCATCTGACCAAGACTCGTTAGTGGCCAAAGAAGTCTTTGAATCATAAAAATCAGAACTGAGTAAGTCCCAACTTCAAGCTCTCCCTTTAAACAGAGATAACCACCATAGAGGAGATTAACTAAGAAACCACACAGAATAAGCATTCTTATAAGTGGAGTAAACAGACTTGAAATTTTAATAGCCGAGTAATTTGCAGCCATATACTTTAATGAATATTTGGAAATCTTGAGAGCTTCAAATGATTCACTAGCAAAAGCTTTAATCGTCTGCATCCCCTGCAAAGAATTTGAAAACTCTGAGTTAAGTAATCCCACATTTTCACGAACATCTTTATACTTGGGTTCAAGAAACTTTTGAAATTTCAAACTACCAATAATGATAAAAGGTATTGGGAGAACTCCAAAGATTGCAACCTGGGGTGCTAGATACAAGAAAGCACAACCTATTACTGAAATAGTTACACCTAGTTGTATAAGTGAATATGCACCAATATTTAAAAATCTTTCAAGTTGATTAACGTCATCATTTAAAATTGACATAAGCTCACCTGATGATTTTTGTTCAACCTGAGATAAATCAAGATTAAGTGTATGTTTAAATGCAATTTCTCTAAAATCGTGTTGAACAGTCTGAGCAAGTTCTTTCCAACCAACACTCATAAGGTATTCAAACAGGGATTCTAATACCCAGACAATGATAGTAAGAACTGATATAAAAAGAAGTTGATTCCAAGAGTCTTTAATCCCAAAACTTGCAACTAAGCTCTCTTCACGTTTAACGACAATATCAACAGCGATACCAATTAAGAAAGGAGGAGCAAGATCAAAGACCTTGTTGAGTATTGTGTAAAAAGTTATAAGTTTAAACTTTTGGGGGTAGCGTTTAGAAATTTCAGAAAATAGCATTTACTTCTCGTATTTGAAAAATGTCCAGTTGTGATCATTTGATTTATCTTTATCGTGTTTAAAGCTCTCAACTTGATTCCAGGTTGAGAAATCAACTTCGGGAAAAAAAGCATCAGCTTTCTCTATTACAGTATCCACTACGGTTATATAAGCGGTTGTTACAAAAGGTAGAGCTAAAGAATAAATCTCACCTCCACCGTTAATAAAACATTCATCATCTCCAGTAAGTCTTGCAAGTTCAAGAGCATCCTCGAGTGATTCTGAGAGGAGTACACCTTCAGGAACTTGGTAGTTTTTATTTCTAGAAATAACTATACTTGTTCTACCTGGAAGTGGAGAACCTATAGATTCAAATGTTTTTCTACCCATAATAAGGCAGTGACCCATTGTGATTTTTTTGTAATTTTTAAAATCGTCTCTTAGACGCCAAAGCATTCTATTGTTGAGTCCAATTGCATTATTTTTAGAAAGAGCAACAATTATAGATATTTTCAATTCTGGCAACCACCACGAGATCCGTCTTCTGGATCTGTGTCTCTTGGAATTCCATCATCGTATTCGAAATCTATAACCAAAAAGTCTTTGTCAAAATTTGCAACAAAGTCAAAAGAATAAAAGATTATAGTGTTGTTTCGTGCATCGTAATACCATTTACCACAGTCTTCCTCTGCTCCGGGGAAAAGTTCATCACCTTTATATGAAATTCTAATACTATGAACCTTAGGAACACCACGCAAAGGAATACCAGGAGCTTTAACTAGTGATGAAATATCTTTAGAGATGTCGGCAAGTTTAACACCAAAATCATTCACACATGCGGAAATTGCAAATCCTGCAGACTCATCGATAATTTGTTGATAGCGACTGCCTTCATACATAATTTCATCCCAACTAGAACAGCCCTCAAAGTCTTTAGCTTGAAGAGCTCCGTAAAAACGAACTTTTTTATTTGAACCAACATAAGCACTTACAGTATTAAGCATCTCAAGAGGTGCATAAGGACCGGTCATTCTTCCACTTTGCTCATTCTCATCAGAAACCATAATAACGGCTAAATGAGAAGTACTTCTAACAAATTCTGGCTTAGAAGAGCCAGGGTCATTATATTTTTTAATATTTCTAAGGACATTATGAAAAACATACTCTGATGGAGAACCATCAGTTCCAAGAGAGTTGATAGCATTTTGAAAAGTAGAAATAGTATCTTCTATACTCGTTGGACTTTCATGATCGATGAGAGCCGATGAAAAAACGGATTCAAAGCCTAAGAAAGGTTCTTCATTATTATCAGTTGAAATAATCCCAAGTTTCCAATCAATATGTCTTTGATTAATGAATTCACTCATGAAGAGCCTAGCGTTGGTTACAATATTTTGTTGAATTGGCCCCATACTTCCTGAATTATCTACAACAAAAAGGACATCAACTTTATTATCCAAACCTAAATCTTTAAGACGATAAATATTTGCATTTTGTTCAGATCGATTATCTTCTCTTTCTGGCGGATCATATTGTCTAACAAAATTAGATCCTCCATCTTCCATACATGAAGATAGAAATATAAAAAGTGGTAGTAGAAATAAAGATTTCATTATTTTCTTCCTTGCATACATAAATTTTCAACTTGAGCTGTTGTATTGAAAAGTTCATCACTCCAAATAACACGATCAGCTTTAAAGCTTAACTGATTATCTCTCGCAGTCGCTGCAGCATATGTAGAAACTTTATCTTCATATGACTTTGCTAGCTTTAGTGAGAAATCTCTCATTTGTGAAATGAATTCAATTTTTACGAATCTCATTTTATAGATTGATTCACTAAGTATCGTTTCACGGTTTTTCCAACGTCTTTTTGACTCAGCTTTACTTGTGATTAGTGCCAAAGAGGTGTTTTCAGAAATAGAATTAATATTAGGAGTCCAAAAGCTATTTTCAAGCTTTGCGAGGTACTCTTTTTCACTTACCGCCTCCTTAACGTAGCGGGAAAGATTTATCGTAAAGAAATCTTCTTCAATCGTTTTGGCATCTTCCTTTGAAAGTTCTTCATCTATAAGTTTTGCCCATTTTTTATTTGCAGACAAAAAGACCTTAAAGTTATCTCTGACTTCTGAGAACTGACAAGTATGGAGGTTTGCAATGGAGCTCACAAGATATATCTCCGGATTAAATTTATCTTCAAAAAGATTGAGTTTAAGTGTTGCAAGTGCACCTTTAACTGCGGGGTAATCTTTCAGTCTAAGATTGGTCCATATAAGTTCTGTAGATGCTGTTAAGAAATATCTCGAACTCTCTGGAATAGATTCATAATAACCTCTTGCAGCTTCATAAGCTTTAGCCTGATAAAGAAGACGGGCAAGATTTAGATAGTAATGAGAAATACTTTCTACATCATCTGATTTTTTTATAATAGGTTCAACAACTTCTTTAATTAATCTTGCAGAAGCTTTAAGACTGCCATCTTTGGCATAATCTATAAGAGCAGTGTTAGCAATTATTAGCCTTAATGGGTTATTAACATTAAGTTTACTAATCCACTGAAGTGCATCTTTTCCAGATCTTAGAGAATTAAAACCTTGAAGAATATAATTAATTTGAGACTGTTTATTCTCAATTGCTTTTAGAGCCTTCTTCTCAGAGTTTGAAAAAAATACTCCTGAGCTAATTAAATTTTGAGTAAGATTAGATGATACAACAAAATCGAGAGCTAATCCAAGTTCAGAGTTTAAAAACTGAGAGTCAGAAGCTGCATTAATCCACTCTGAAACAAATAACGAATGAAGGTTTAACTTCGAGAATAAATAAAGTTTAGCAGTGTTAAGAGTTGCTCTAAATTTAATAGGCGCAAGCTTTAGGGCTTGAGGTAATGAGCTTAGACTTTTATCAAATTCGCCAGCTAAGACAAGATTAACCCAGTCATTAACAGCAGGATCAACTGCGACTGCGGCTTTCCATTTTCCAAATAACTGGACTTTGAAAGCATCATCAAGGTTTAGCTGTTTAACTTGAGTAAGTTTAGAGCTTAAATCAATGTCCTCACCTTTTGAATTCAAAAGCAGATTTGTTCCATCATTTGCAAAAGCTGAAAGTGATAATATTAATAAAATTAATTTCACAGACGACTACCTTCACCAAAAAGGTATCCAAATTCAACATAACCCATCATATTGTGAGCCGCTTCGTTGCCTTTGATTTTCTGTTGCATATAGAAGTCATTTTTAACTCCAAGTCTTGCACTCATAGACTTGCCTAACCAAAAAGCGACACCGATATCTGCAGAATAAGTTGAAGTCTCCATTGAAGCTAGCTCAACTTTACCATATCCAAGTGTTACGTAATTATCAAAGTAGACAACTTTTTTAGAACTTACTCTCAACTTACCGTAAAAAAGGTTATAAGTTCCAAAAAACTCAGTACTTTTAATAGCGTAATCAGAATCAGGAAGAATGCTTTCATTTCCAAAAAGCTCATCACCTGATTCAGTAAGATCGTTCTCAAAGATTGAGTGACGAAGCCCTAATGAGAATTTTGAATTGATATGATATCTATAAGTTCCACTAACCTGTCTAGATTCAAGATGTGAATCGGCCATAAAGTCACGGGCACCACCAAGAGTTACTTCATGTCTATTTCTAAGGGAAGAATATCTTGTGTTGACGATATATAGTTTATCCTCTGAAACAAGAGGAGTTACTTTATCATCGGGAATATTAAGTGCATCTAGTTTACTTTCTAAAGATGCAAATACACCTGTACTAATAAGTAGAAGTGGTAGAATAATTTTTTTCATTAGAATCTTCCTTTAAGCATTGTATTAAACCAAAGAGCTGGAATGAGAGCATCATCAGCATGAACTTTAAGATCGGCCCACTCAGTTCCAAGTAGAACAAGTTTCCCACCATTAGTTCTCGTACAGACGACACCTACAACATAAGGAGAATTACCATCCGGAGTAATTCCGAGAACACTCTTACAGTTTTTATTAGGATTATCTAGTGATCCGTTAAATATTAGTGGATCAAAAGACTCACTTGAAGATGTAAGCTTTAAGCCAACTTGATGCATAGGTGTTTGAAATTGAGTAGTGTGCTTAAAGAACATAGTTTCAATCTTTGGTGCAGTAGGAAGTTCCGAATATCTTCCAATGAACTTAGTTGAGTATGTGTCATTCAATTCCGCCAAAAACTTATCGGGCATATTCCCCATTAATGGTGAAGCGATAACTAAGTTTTTAATCTCATTCATAGCTTTAAGTATTTGTGGTGAAGCTTCTTTATCAAAAAGTACACTTGTTCCAAGCACTAAAGTCTCTCTGTCTTTAACAGATCGTAAACTAATAGTTTGAATAAGTGGGTTCATAAGAGAAACTTCTTTCAGGTTGTCTTTATAGAACTTAACTTCTGGGTCACGAGTAGAATCAGCAAAGAAAAGAACTTTACTTCTATCTTGTGGGAAAACTTCAATTATAAAGCTCTCAGTTGTAGAAGTTTTATAGTCACTAGTTGCTTTAATCGTGAATTGGTAAGTTCCAGCTTTATCGAACTTCATTCTAAGTATATCACCAGAGTATGCGACAAACTTTCTCATTTCAGTAGGAAAAATTTCAATCTCAGGTGTGATCCTTGGATCTTCACCATCAGTTATCTGAACACGTCTTGTTTCAGTTTGATTAAAGCCTAAATAAATAAGTTCTCCTACTGGCCAATTGTTTCTATTGATCACAGGTGCTTTTCTGTCTTTAACTTTAATGGCAATTTTTAATGTTTTATTAGAACAATTATCCTTACGATACTCACCTAATACACAAGCGCGAAATCCAATATTAATTGTTTTGCCATTATATGCTGGCGGAATATCTAGCCATTGAACATTAAAAATTGATGAGTAACTATCTTCATTCGTCACAAGCTCATACTTAAAATTTCCAAACTCAGGTTTTGAAGAAGTGAATTCAATATCTGGAGTAATTTCTTTATTTAAGTCATAGGCCACGATTTGAAAACTTGCATCAAGACCTTGTTCGAGTACGGGGCTCTGTGCAGTATTTGGAGTCTGAAGATTAACCCCTAGCCTTTTATCATTTACTGTAATCTCAACTTCTTTTTCACCTGTATGGTTAGCTGGATTATTTACAATTATTTTTGCATTGTACTCGAGGTCACGCCCATCTGTACTTCTATTAACATGATAATAATCGGGAGAAAACTCTAATTGATATTCAGTATCAGAGTTTTGAACGAGAGTCGTATTCGCTGGCATATCTTTTGTTAAAACTTTAAATGGACCTTGAGGATAATCAGCATTATTTATATCAAATTTATATATAAGCTTACTACCTTCATTAACTGAAGTTGAAGAGCTACCATTTATTGTTACAGCTCTTGGAGTATCCATTACTTTTAAAATAACATTCTCTTTGATTCTTTGTTCAGAAAGAATTGAACTTCTAAGATTTACAATAATTGAATAAGTTCTAACTTTAACAGTTGGATCTTTTGGATCATTTCCATCGAAGAAGGTTGGCTTCCAAGAGATAATCATCTGCTCTTCGTCAAATTCTGCTCCAGGAGGAAGATTTTCAATCCAAACGATAGGAGTTCCAGGCTTTCTTACTTCTACCTTAAATTGGTACTGAGCATTTCTTCCCTCTTTAAAATCCATTTGAGAGACAATGGCTAAGGCAAGAGGATCTTTTGGTGGTTTTTCACTATCTCTTGGGTCTGGTTGAGAAGTTGGTGTTCTTACCCCATCTCTTTGATTTTTTGCCTCAGGGTATGGATTGGATTCACAGCCAATGAAAGTGATTAAAACAATTGATAAAAGTAACTTCATTATATTTCCTTGTGCATTAACTTTTTTATTTGTTTTTAACATAACTATCTCCCTACCGGTCGAAGCATGAATGGATAGTTAACTGGAACCTTCACACCACCTCGAGGTTTAGGAAACTGCCAGTTCATCATTTTTGTTGTTATACATTGTTCAGTTGCAGGATGATTAAGTGTTGATCTTTTAACTTTTGAAAAATCAAGTTGTCCTGAACCATTGATCATAAAGCTAACTTCAACTAGTCCTTGAATAGCTGGATTTGTTTTAAGACTAGTTTCATAACATCTACGAACTTGGGATAAGTACTTGGCGATTGTTGCATTGATAGCATACCGCGATAATCCACCTTCAAGGGCAAGATTAGAATTTGAAACTGCAATAGCAGAAATCCCTTTTCCAGTTCCCGAAGCAACTAAAGAACTTCCATAGCCACCTTTACCACCACCAGCACCTTTAGTTCCAACGCCACCAAGCCCTGCAACACCAGTATTACCAACAGTAGTTTTCTTTAATCCTTTACCTAAACCGGTTAGAAGTTCTCCTCCACTACCAGCGTCTCCACCTTTACCAGCTCCGGCAGTTGCAGCTTTAAGTTTTTGAGGAACACCGCCAACAACTTTAGAGAGATCTTTGGATCCAACCATACTTAAGAATCCAAGATTCTTTTGAACAGCAATCTTAGATTTCTGAGCTTTTGTAAGTGGCTTAGCTTTAAGTTTTGGATTATTTTGTTTGATAGAGACAACATTTTCTTTTTTAACAATTTTAACTGTTATCACATCTTTAATCTCATTAACCTTTTCATCTTCAATTGGTTGATTGAACATAAAGAAAAGTATTGGAGCAGTGATAAGTAATGCTAATAAAATAGCTTCAATATGTTTTGGAAGTCTCGAACCCGTTCTTTCAATTTCAATTGATGGTGCAGCAAGTAATGCCCCAGCACCTTTTAGAATTTTAAAAGTTCCTTGTTCTGATTTAACCGTCCATCCCTTACTATCTTTTGCGACTACTTCACAGTTATTGAGGTTTTTAAATTCATATTCACCACCATTTTGACTTAAATCAAAAGAGAAGTTCCACTTATTTTCAGAGTAATCAAAAGATTGTCTTTTACGTGAAATCATCCTTTGGTCGGCACGAGCTTCAGAGATAAACCCAAAAAGCTTGTGAAAACCAAATGTTCCACCTTTAAAATTAGAAAGGGTCTTTATTAAATGACCGTCGTTAGTTTGTATAGAAATCATCTAATTATCTCCCCTGCATCGTTACTCATGTGATCAACAAAGTTTTCACGTAACTTTAAAAGACCAAGATCTTTCTCACCTATATTACCGGTAACAATACTCATATCCGGTTTCTTGTTTTCTCCCTCAATAAGAAGGGACTCGAAGTCGATGTTCTTACTCTTCTTGTACTTAACCTTGGTCTCGCTTATAGCGCTGAACGAAGTGATAAATGCAATAATTGTTATTCCTTTAACAATAATTCTCATCAGTATTCCTTACCTTTGAACTGGAGCATCGACAGGTTTTCTACCTGTGAAATATGATGCCAGTCGCATTGAGTTATTTTTTTTATAAAAGTTTTCCATATTAGTAATAATGCTAATATCTTCAGGTCTTTCACCTAGATTATTTTTACTTGCCTTATAAACGGCATAATCAAAAGTTTTTAAATCTTTTTTATCTTCGTATTCGTTTGATTTAATGAATGATGCAAAATCTTCACTGCCTGATTCAAGGTTTTTAATAATAAGATCTTTATTAGTGGCCGTTGTTAATTCATCATTCAATAAACGATCATAATCAGCAGCAACAGTAGAATAAGGTTGTGCCATATCAGCAAGCTGATTCATAACTCGACCAAGAGTTTCTTCATCGAGACCCTCGGGAAGAGGGGTACTTTGAAGTTCGATGGCCATAATGTCGTAAGTTGATTTAAGCATCTGCAGTATATAAATACGAGTCTCACTATCAGAACCTTCAAGATAGCTTTTCGCCATCGTTGAAAACTTATCCATAGCTTTTACACGTTTTTTAAACTTCCATTTAGAGTTACTTCCATAGAAGTTAATCTTTGATGCTTTTTTAAATTCGCTTTGTACCTTTTCAAGCACTAACTTTGACCACTGGGGTCCAGTAGATTGTTTTTGCGATAAGATAAATTTGCTTGTTATATTTGATCCAGAGATTGTCTGGAACTTGTTAGCTAGAGTCACTTTTCTACTAAGTGACCACGGCAGGGCCAAAGAGCTAGCATTAATTAGTCCTGCTTCATCTAAAGTAACATAGATCAAAGTCTCCATTTGTGAATCAATGCCTTTCGTTTTTTTAAACTTAGCAATGACTTTATTTAGAAGTCTGTCTCTATTCGTAAAGTCTTGATCTAATTCATATAACAGAGCAATCTTTAAATAGACTTGAAAATCAGAATCTTTCTTAAGATTAAGTTTTTCTTGAAGTCTTGCAGCATCAGAGAACCTACCCATAAGTTCGTATTCTGTAACAAGAGCTTTTTCATCGTTTTCTTTTTCTAGTAAAGAAACTAGCTTTTGTTGATCTTTAAGTTTAACAGCTAAAACCTTAGCGTTTGGACAAGATTTTTCTGGGTAGACATTATCAAAACAGAATTTAAAGAACGTAGCTAATCCAGCAGGTGTTTCACCAAGCTTTGCAGCATTTTCAAATTCAGCCTGAATAAAGACACGATCAAAGTTTTTAAAGTCTTCATCATACTTTTTAGGCTTCTCTAATCCTTCTATCGATTTCCAAAGTGAAACCTGTTTCATAAGAAGGTCAAAGCTCTTTTGTTGATTATAAATATCAAGAGTTAAGTTTTGAGATAACATGGCCCATTTGTTCAGAACCTTAGTTTCAAGAACTTTATTAGTTAATTCATCAAAAAGAGGAAGTGCTTTTTTAAATTCTTTCTTTCCGTAATACTCGCGAGCCGCTATATAAGTAAATTCATCTGCTTCATCGGTTCCTTTTAATAAGTCTCTAAGAGCAAGTGACTCACTGAGGACAATTTTATCCATATTGAGTTCTTGAGCAAACGCCAGTCTTGTTTGACGTAGTTCTCTAATATCTTTTTTGTCTTTATTAAAAGCGATGTCTTCATTGATCCAAGTTCCAAGTCTTTCAACTTTAACTTTTTTAGAGTCTTCAGCCTTAAGCCATCCCTGCTGCATGTTCTTTCTAAGTTCATCATTGGGATACAAAGATAAGTAAACATCAATAGATCTCTTTAAAAATGGATAGAGATCATTAGCAACTTGAGATTCAGCATCAATTTGAACAATATAGCGCCTGATGATTGTCTGCATCTCTTCACGTTTGTTTTTATCTGTAGGAAGTGATTTAACTTCTCTGGCCTCAAGTTTAGATAAGAAGACTTCAACATTATCCCAGTTTCTGAATCCATAAAACTCTTCAAGGAGTCTTACTTCATTAAAAAGTTCTGGTGTTTTATTATTGAGCTTCATCAAAAGGTTACTTCCGGCCATTCTGTTTCCAGAGGCATAGAAAGCTTCAGTTAGGTTTTTTTCTAATTTAGGGCGATTGATCTTGCTCGCAAGTTCTGAGATAAATTTATATTCGTCATCTCCGTTACCTTCAGCATTAGACATAAACATAATCATGTCAGTCAGCGAGTTCTCGCGAACACTGCCATCGGTATTCCAAAGTGATTTCTTGATCTCCTCAATCGCTTGAGTGAGCTTAGTATCTTTATATAAAAGCCAAGATCTTCTGTAATGGATATAATTACACGTCTCAATGCTCTCACATCGACTTTTTGCTTCTTCATAGTATTTATTAGCGTTTGAAAACTTAGCGTCTTCTTCGTACCACTCAGCGAGTGCGAGTGCTGATTGTTCTTTTAGTTTCTTAGTTGCATCAGCATGAGTGAATACTTTTATATAATAATTCTCGGCAGTTTTAAACTCATCAAGTCTTGAATGAAGCCTTCCCATTTGAAAAATGATTTTAGCTTCAGTTAATCCAGATGCCTTGTCAGCTCCTTCTAAACTTGAAGTGTATAAAGAGAGTGCTCTTTTTCTTTGAATCGCTCTGTTCTCTTTCGTGGCAGTCTTACCTTCTTCTTTGATTGATACATCAAAGTAGAGATCGGCAAGTCTCAAAGTTAAATCAATTTTAGCCGGATCATCTGGCTTGAGAGAATTACGAAGATCTTCCATCTCTGAAATTAGATACTCTCCAGTATTTGCAACACCAGAGAATGATATAATTGATAAAAATATTAAAAGTACTAACTTCATTTAATTACCTTCCAATTACTGCTAATTGAATAGATTCGTACTCACTACTTGTAAGAACGCCCATAATTTCAGAAACAGTTGTACTTGGTACTTCTCTATCTGCTTGAAGATTAATTTCACCAGGAAATGGACTGCTATGTCCTTTTGCCCAACCTTGTTTAATATCTGATAGCTTCTTTAAAAGAAGTTGAGGTCTTTTAGAGACAACTTTAGTAGCACCAACAAGTTTTTGATCAAGATAAAGATTTCCATCTTTAGATAAAGATAAAACGGGTGCTTCTTTTACAATTGAAGGAGTTAGTGAGTTTGGAAGCTCTACCCCTTTAGTAATTAAAATCTCAGGTGAACTTGAAAATGTTTGCAGTAAAAAAACAACTAGCATGCTGAACATATCAACCATTGACGTAAGCATAAGCGTAAACCCTGCCGCTTTAAGTGCCCATGATCTTTTTCTTCTTCTATTAACTAAATGTTTTTCAAAAGCTGAGCTTTGAACAAGGCTTGTACTAATTCTCATTGTTTACTCCTCGCTGAAAGAACACCAATATTAACAATTTGATTTTTTCGAAGAACATCAAGAGTTTTGACGAGACTTCCATAATCAACATCCGACCTAGGAGTAATAGTGGCAGTTGCAATTTCAATAGCTTTGTTTTTGAAATTCAATATTTTGGTTTGAACAATGGTATTCATTTGCTCTGACATTTGTTCAAAGCTTTCACCTTTAACATCAAAGCGACCAACATTTTTACCGTTTTTCTTAAGATTCATACGAAGCTTATTACTTCCTTGGTATACGACATCAAGATCGTAGCTTATCTTCTTACTCGCAGCTGCTTCTGTTCCATGGCTTTGTTTGATTTCAACTGAACCAATTTCAATCCATACAGCTGTAACCAGAAGGAAACAAACGCACGTGGAAAGTAAATCAATAAATGGAGTAAGATTTAGATCAGCATTTAAATCTTTTTTTGGCCCACCAAGGCCTGAATTCTTTCTCATTTTTATCCTCGGTCTATCCTTAGACCAAATTTAATTCTAAGCGAGCTCTCTATAATAGAGAGCTAGTACTAGTTACGTGTAATAGCTTCTATTTCAGATGCTGAAGGCTTCTTAAAACCTTTACCCGTATTCTCAGATTCGTTCTCTGAGTAGAAAAGAAAGTCGTGATAGATAGCAGATGCTTCTTCAGTAAGTTTAGTTACAATCGACTCTGTTTTCGCTGTAAATACTGCAAAAGCAATAAGTGCAGGAATAGCGGCCAATAGACCAAATGCCGTAGAGTTTAGTGCTTCTGAAATACCTTGAGAAAGTAAGTTTGCTCGCTCAACCGGACTTGCTGCTGCAACCCCTGCGAATGAACTAATAAGACCTGTAACTGTTCCGAGAAGACCAAATAAAGTTGCAACGTTACCAAACATTGCAAGAAATCCAACTCTCTTATCAACAGAGCTAATTTCTTTAGATAATTGCTCATCCATTCTTGCTTGAAGAGCTTCATCACCGGCACCGGCTTGTCTCATTTTACAACCAACAGATGCAATATTACCTATTGAAGTATTCTTTGCAGACATCTCAATATAATTTTTTGCAGATTCAAAATCATTATTAGCAATAAAGCTTAAAATATTTTGTCTGAAATCTTTTGGTGCATTTTTATATTTAGTATAAAGTGCGATTGTTCGCTCGAAAATAAATCCGATTGTGAGCAAACCAAAAAGTAAGATAAAGTACATAAAGAATCCACCAGCGTGGAATTGTTCTATAAGATTCATGGAAAAACCTCCTATTTCCAAAAAAAAACATCCGTTGTTTTCAAACCAAAAAATGTAAATAAATTATGAATATTTATTCACATTCATATTATGCATAGTGAGTCGATATGGAAAGATACCCAAGATAAAAGGTTATAGATGTAAGACTTTGTTAATCAATCTTTTCACTCAAGTATTAAGCGAAGTGTTTGGCCGAAACACGGTTATAGACGTTGAAATCCCATGCGTACTGGTTTCTCTCGTCTTTTGGAAAATGAAAACCGTCCACTCTATCCCAAGCTTCAAAGTCAGTTTCTGGAAAGAAAGAGTCAGCGTCATTAATTTGGCAGTTAACAGTTGTTATGTACGCTTTTGAGACATACGGCATACCCATCTCATAGATTTGCGCCCCACCGTTTATAAAACATTCGCTATGACCTAATTCCAAAGCGAGTTTTAAACCGGCTTCAACACTGTGACGAACATGAGATCCATCAGTAGTCTTGTAGTCTCTATTGGTTGTAATAACTATATTTGTGCGCCCTGGTATAGGCTGAGTATCAGATTCAAAGGTTTTTCGACCAATTATCAAGCAGTGGCCATGCGTGATCTTTTTATAGTTTTCAAAATCATCTTTAATTGACCAAGGAAGATTCCCTCCCTTACCGATAGCTCTGTTTTTATCATAGGCTGAAATTACAGAGACTATCATACAGCGACTTTACCCTTAATATGAGGATGAGCTTCATAACCAACAAGTTCAAAGTCTTCAAACTTAAAATCATCAATATTTTTTACTGCAGGATTGATTATCATCTTAGGTAGAGATAGTGGCTCTCTACTCATCTGTAATTCACATTGTTCTATATGATTATTATAAATATGAGCGTCTCCAATAGTATGAACAAATTCTCCAGGCTTAAGACCTGTAACTTGTGCCATCATCATGGTCAAAAGAGCGTAGCTTGCAATATTAAAAGGGACTCCTAAAAAGATATCAGCACTTCTTTGATAAAGCTGACAAGATAATCTACCGTTTGCTACGTAGAATTGAAAAAACATATGACACGGTGGAAGCGCCATGTGTTCAAGCTCCCCTACATTCCAAGCGTTCACTATGAGTCTTCTTGAATTTGGATTAGTTTTAATTTGTTCTATAACGTCTTTAATTTGATCGTGAGCTTTTCCATCAATACCCTTCCACGATCTCCACTGGACACCGTAAACTGGACCAAGATCACCGTTTTCATCGGCCCACTCATCCCAGATACGAACTTTATGTTCTTTGAGATAATTTATGTTTCCTGAACCTTGTAAAAACCACAACAACTCATGCACGATTGATTTCATATGACATTTTTTAGTGGTCACCATAGGAAAGCTATCAGACAAATCAAAGCGCATTTGATGGCCAAAAACAGATCTTATACCCGTTCCGGTTCTATCCTCTTTGGGAGTTCCATTTTCATAGGCCCTTTTCATTAAATCTAGATACTGTTTCATGTCTTTCTCTCTTGTATGGTGTTACTGTTAATTGTAAAATATCATTTATAAAGTGTTAACTAAAAAAAGGTCAAAAGAGCATGTCTAAGCAAGTACTAACAGGTTTGCAAAAACTAATTGATTCAAAAGAGCTACAAAACAAATATACAGGTAATATCGGTCTACTGTGTCACTCGGCAAGTGTAGATAAAAACTATGACCACTCCCTAGTAAAATTTATTGAAATGTTTGGTAAGAAAGTCGTTAAAGTTTTTGGTCCTCAACACGGTTTTGTATCTGACGTTCAAGACAATATGATTGAGACTGATCATTTTACTCATCCTTATTTTAATCTACCAGTTTATTCACTCTACAGTGAAACGAGAAAGCCTACCGATGCAATGCTTGAAGGAATAGACCACCTCTTTATTGATCTACAAGACGTTGGAACAAGGATTTATACCTACATTTATACTATGACGTATGTCCTAGAAGCTTGCGCCAATAAAAATATTGAAGTCATTATTTTAGACAGGCCAAACCCTGTCAACGCTCAAGACGTAGAGGGAAATGTTCTTGACACAAATTTTGCATCTTTTGTCGGAAGACACCCTATACCAGTAAGACACGGACTCACTATGGGTGAAGTGGCAAGAATGCATCAGAAATATTGGACTGATAAAAAATGTAAAATAGATATAATAAAAATGGAAGGATATACTCGTAATATGTATTTTGAGCACACCCTTCTTCCGTGGGTAATGCCCTCACCAAATCTTCCAACTTCTGAAGGTTGCCTCACATTTGTTGGAACTGTACTTTTTGAAGGAACTAATATTTCAGAAGGCCGAGGTACGACAAGATCTTTAGAGATTATTGGTCACCCCAAAATAAACCCATGGACATTTAAAACAAAAATGGATGAAGTCTTCAAGGAAAATTGCCTCTCAGGGTTTGTACTTCGTCCAATAAACTTCCAACCCACATTCCAAAAACACGCCGGTATTACCTGTGGCGGATTTCAAATACATGTTACTGATCGCCAAACCTTTAAACCGTGGCGAGTATCACAAATTCTTTGCAGAGAGCTCCGCAATATTCTTGGAGAAGACTTTAAGTACAAAGAAGATGCTTATGAATACGGTAAAGGCCAACATCCACTCGATATGATCAATGGTACGGATAAACTTAGAACATGGTTAGAGAACAATGGATCCCTGCAGGATCTGAATTCGATAGAGTTTGAGCATCTTTCTAAGTACTTAGAGCAAAGAAAAGAGATTATAATTTACTAGTATTTCACTCAAGTATTTAAGCTAATGAGCCGATAAGTTCATGATGCTTAAACTTGTAATACTACTATTCTCAATGAATATCTTTGCCTCCCCGTGGCAAAGCATGAATCCGCTCCTTCATTGCAGTGAAGTTACTCTTGAGTTTAAAAGTCATAAAGACGCCTTTAAAGTAAGAATACCAAAGCAAGATTCATATAAATTCTATATCGAAACAACTATCCGAGACTTAAACGACTTATCAGACCTTACTGAAGTTCTTAACTTGGCCAGTAGTGAATACTGTCCAGCCTACGAAGTGGTTGAAAACTTCGATTTTGGAAATTCAGTATGTACAACTCAAGAACGACAATACACTCCGAAATTTATCGATCTATTTAGAAGCATAACAACCATTGTAAATTCTGACTCTAATTCAATATGTTCAAATATTATTCCATTTATTAAGCTTCAAGATGAGATAAGTGAATTAACTGAAGATGACTTTGTAAAACCTAAAAAGACTAAAAGATTAACTGGAAAGTTACTAAAACTTTTAACTGACAGTGATACGGATAAACTTATTGATCATTTCTTTGCCTGTGGAGGAAAGAGAGGTTCTTCAAGTTTTATTAAAAACCTTATTCTTTTAAACGTTAAAGATGCATGTATAGCACCAAAACCAGAAGGATCACTTGATTGGAGTGAAGCTGAAAAAATTGCGGATGAAATCTCTAGTAAATACGAATCCATGAGTCTTCTCAAAATTCAAAAGAAGCAAAAGGAAATTACAAAAGATGCAGTTTCAATGTTTGCCAATAAAATAACAAAAGATCAGTTAAAGAATTTACTCTCTCCATATTTTAAAGAGGACATAGATAAACAAACTGACAATTTCTTAAACAACCTAGAATCATACAAGAAATTACAAATTGTAGAAACTGATGATTTACCTACATATGTTAATTATATTTTTGCTGTTGAAGCGCCAATTGAAATTGGTGAAAAGGTGTTACCACTAATAGTAAATCATAGCTTCAAAGAAAGACTTCCAAAAACATGGTCTGAAGAGAAAAAAAGAGATTTCACCCAAAAGACTCTCATTCCAGAAGCTATTGAGAACTACAAAGCATGTCTGAGTGATGAAATATCATACTCTGGAATCAACAAAAGCTTTATAGGTGAAAAAGATAAAATTCATTACCGAGCTAGTTTAAAAATAAACTTTTGTGATACAAATCCACACTTGTGTCCAGAGAACTCTTGTAGTTCAAGTGTCAATTACCTCTCACTTGACGAAACCTCTACTGACACTCAAAGAGTACAAGGCTGTGTCGTTCAATCGATGACTAAAAGTATAAAACCTTACTTAGAAAAAATAATTGAAGAACAAAAAGAGACATTTAAAGATGACTTTGACTTAACACCAAAGATGACAAAATCGCTTAGTGAAAGCACCTGGAGTGATTTAACATCTTGTCTCAATGATAAGCTAGATTCAAAAGAATCAATTCTAGATAATCCTAAAGCTTTAAGATCAATAGACACGGCCTTATTTGAAAAATATGTAGGTGAATGTGGAGATTTTGCTCAACAAAAGGTCTCTAGAAAATTTGTTTCACTAATACTGTTAAATAATGATGCTTTAAAGGTGGCATATAGTGATGGGTCAAGCTCAGTGGATGAATATGGGATTGAGAGATCAAACAACTTAATTGCAGTAACACAAAAAGTGATCACTGATGCTTACACACCTTGCATGAATAGTATCTCAGGCTCTAAAGATGCGACCTTATGTACGCCATCAATCGAAATGAAAGCGGCATCAATGGTTATTGAAAAAAGTCTTTCGCAAAAGAACCCAGAAAATAGACCTGAGCTCAATCTTATAATTAAAGAGTTTAGGGCCTGTACAAATCAGTCACTTGATAATTCATTTAAAAATATTCAAAATTCGACATCAGCAACCCCTATAACGTCGAAGCTTGATGCAAAGACCTATTTGGATAGAAACCCAGAGTTTTTTAGATGTATTCAAACAAGTATTGCAGACTCTAGTTATATTATAGCAGGGGTAGAGTTCGAAAAAACGATTGGAACAAGTCTTGAAAGAGTAAAAAATAAAACGTACTTAAAAAATCAAAAATCTTTAGTGCAAGCAGAGATAAGAGAATGCTTTAACAGTGAGCTTGAAAAGATTGGAAAAAACAAACCATGGGAGAGCTTTCTAACCTTTAATAAAAATGATGGTCTAACAACATTACAAAACAAGTGTGAAAAAAGAGCAACATCACTGGTTATTGCAAATGTTGTAATTAAAGAGGCAATATCAGCTCTCGATCCTCTTGTCTCTAATAAGTTTTTTAATAACAGAAATCAAATATTTAATATATTAACAATTAAAGCTAATGCACTTAAGGCTAAATATTCAATTGAGATTCCATCAACTGTAAAACAAAACGATAGAACCCACTACATCTTTAGAAATGCGTTACTCTCTCATCTCAAAGAGGGCAAAACGACTGAGTCATTTCTAGACGATATTACAAAAAATCTAGAAAGTGACACAGTAGGAGTGATTCACCAAAATCTAATACAAAAAGTTGCAGAACCACAGTTTAGTTCGTCTTTTGATAAAGCATGTCTATTTGGTCTGTATAAGATCACTCAAACAGACACTAAACCATCTGATGATCCTATATCAATGGATAAACTAACAGATTATCTTAAAGTAGGAATAAAGGTCTATAAAGAACAAGGTAATTTATATTACAAAAACAAAATGGATGAAATCAAAAAAGAATGCAGAGATATTAATAAATTCAGCAATAACAGTGAATTTCAAAAATCTCATTTCTATGAGCTTATCATTAAGGGACAAATTCAAACTCTCTTTAAAGATCAACTCCAAAAAGGAATACTAGACAACCTACGAGAGAAAATTTCTGAATTAGAAGATCCATACAAAGATATAAAACTTCTTCATGCTAACAAGATGCTCACATCTATGGAGAAACTTCTCAATAACGCTATGACTTCCAAAAGACTTTACTCGAACCTATTTACCGATAATAAGGTTATGAAGTTCGCACTTGATAATATTGAAGGACTACTTAACTCCTCTGAGAGTGAAAAAAAAGGACTATCAAAGATTCTGATCTCTAAAATGTTCGGAGATGCTGACTTTGCAGATAGTTTCGTAAAAATCCAAGTTTTAGGTAATTTTGGTGTATCGGCAATTGAGCAAACTTTTGAACAAGCGACAAAAGGGAAAAAGCTTCTATGGGGAAGTATTACTCTTGGAAGTAACGCAGGAAAGAAAGCCGCTGAAACATACTTTAATAATTTAGCAAATATTGAAAACCTCATTGACTGGGAGCGAATTCCAAAATCAAACAGAAGCATTATGATTAACTCCGTTATAAACGATGGAGTCCTGGCAACTGTAGAGAAAGGCACCTTCCCTAGCAAAATGAATCAATTCTTTAGCAACAAAGAAACTCAAGAAAAAGTTGATGAAAGCGTAGACCGTATAACCAATGGTTATAAAAACTATTCTAAAAACATAGAAAAAGAAGCTCGAAATCTTGGAGCGACTTTTATAGTAAATCCCTTCACAAAAGCACAAAGGATTGAGTTCTTCAAAGCGAAACTACATAAGACTCATATGGACAGAAATGTTGAAGGTATCTTAATGAGCCATAAGTATAAAGATCAAGAAACAATTAAAGATCGAATAACAGATGACATATCGAGTCTTGGAAATGATTTTTTCTGGGGAAGTAATGCTGATGAAGATCTAAGAGAACCAGCTCTTGAGAAGAAATAAAAAGAGTCTCTCAGTGAATGAGAGACCCTGTTAAAAATATTATTTGTAAGCTTTAATTTCACCTGACTTAAGTTGCTTTTTATAATCAGATAACATTTCCTTAACTTTAGGTAAGAGCATAAAACAGGCAATCATATTTGGAATTGCCAACAGACCATAAACTCCATCAGAGATATTTAGAACAACTGGAAGATTTGCAATTGCTCCCAAAAATACAAAAACACAGAATATTAATTTGTATGTAAAGATACCCTTTTCACCAAAGATAAATGTTACTCCCTGCTCTCCGTAATACGACCAAGAAATAAGCGTAGAAAATGCAAACATTGTAACTGTGATAGTAACAATCCATGCTCCAATTGGTCCCATAGCAGTTGTGAAAGCCGCAGCCGTAAGATCAACTCCGGAAGCAGAACTTGTCATCCATACATCTGAACTTAGGATAGCTAAAGCTGTAATCGTACAAACAACAATTGTATCAATGAATGGTTCAAGTAATGCAACAACACCTTCTTGAATTGGAGTAGACTTAGCTGCCGCATGGGCCATAGCTGATGATCCCATCCCCGCTTCACTTGAAAATGTAGCTCGTCTAATACCTTGAACAATAACCTCTTTAACAACTACACCAGAAAATGCACCCGCTGCAGCAGTTCCAGAAAATGCTGAATCAAAAATTAGAGCAAACATATTACCAATATTTGCGAAGTTATAAAACACAACATAAAGAGCACCACCAACATAAAGAACAACCATTGCTGGTACTAATTTCTCAGTTACTTGTGCGATTCTTTTAATACCACCAATAAGAACAACAAATGCTAAAAGAGCAAATACTAAGCCTGCGATCCACTCTGGAAGACCAGTTGAAGTATTAATAATTGAAGCCATTTGATTTGATTGAAACATATTCCCTGCACCAAAAGATGAGAGGATAACAAAAAATGCATATAACCAACCTAGAAATGCAAACTTAGATGAAAGTGCGTTTTTAATAACGTACATCGGCCCACCGTGAACAGATCCATCTTCTTTAACATCTCTATATCTTAGTGAAAGAGTAACTTCCGTAAACTTAGTCGTCATACCAATGAAGCCTGCAACCCAAAGCCAAAAAACGGCTCCTGGACCACCAGCTGCAACCGCAACTGCAACACCAGCAATATTTCCAAGACCAACTGTCGCTGAAAGAGCTGTCGTTAGAGCTTGAAAGTGAGAGATCTCACCTGGATCATTTGGATTATCAAACTTACCTCTAACTATATCGATTGCATGCTTAAAAAGACTTATTTGAGGAAAGCCAAAATAAAGAGTAAAGAGAATACCAGCACCAACGAGTAGACCCACAAGAGGTAAACCCCAAACTGCACCGACGAATTGACCGGTTACAATCTCTAAATTTTTCATCACATCTTCCATAAAATCTTTCCTTTTAAATTATGTGTATAAAAAAGCCGCGCTAAAAAGCACGGCTAAAATTTTACTATATCAATATAGTTTAAATTACTTAAAAAGTGATGGCAATGGTATTGGCGTAATTAGCTCGGGATTTAGGAAAGTTTTTTCTTCAAAAACTTCAATATCAGCAACATTTACGTTTGAAGCTTGAATAGCATCTCCAACATTCATTGTTAAAGTTAATTTTGCAGCATGAACAGCTCTATTAAGGTTAACAATACCATTTGTTTTAACTTTTTTGTTTAAGAACTCTTTCTTATCAACAGTTCCCATGATGATTTCTTTAATCTGCTTAGGAGTTAAATTCTTATTTGAATCTTTAATCTGTCCAGCAATTCTTGCAACAAATGGAGCCGCTTGAGAAGTACCAGAAACTTTTAAATACTCATTACCTGGAATTTGAGAGTGAATAAGCATACCTGGAGCCGCTACATCAACCATTTTTGTTCCATAGTTAGAAAATGGTGCAATAAAGTTATACTTATAAGTTGCAGCAACAGAGATTACGTTGTCAGCTTGAACGTTTGTTGGACTCGTTGGAATCTCATCATTGTTTTGACCTGCATTTCCTGCAGCAAAAACAAAAAGCGTATTAGGAGCAGCAGCTACCGCTTTTTCTCCGTATTTAATTAAACTATTCATCATATAATTTGCCGTCTTAATTGACTGCTCTTCTGTAGGCTTCTTAAAGAAAATCACTGTATACATTACATCTGTAATCGCTCTAATTTGGTCACGACCAGTTCCAAAAGATCCATTGGCAATATCTGCTTTGTGTTGTCCAACGTAGTAAAATGCTTCTTCAATCATTGTCATTTGTAGCTTAGCAAATCCATTTAAAGCTGCATGAAGAGCTCTCTCACGACCACCTTCATCCATTGTTTTGTATTTTTTGCTTCCAGGAAGTTTAACTTCTGTAGGAATAAGCTTAACCGTAAGGATCTTTGCATCTGTAACATCTTTAACAGTGATACCTGCAACGTGTGTTCCATGAACAAAATTACCAAATTTACCCATTTCTTTAATGAATTCTGGATCTTTTCTTTTTTCGTTAACCCAAGCAATTTCTTCTTCAGTTGCTTCACCTAAGAATGATTTACCTTGAATATCAAAAAATTTGTATGGGTCATTAGAAAATGTACCGATATAGCTTCTGTCTATTACTAGGTTGTTTTGTTCAGCAAAGTTCCAGCCATAAACATCATCTTGATATCCATTTCCGTCTTCATCTCTTCCATTGTCAGCTATTTCTTGAGCGTTAATCCAGATCTTATCTTGAAAGTCTACGTGTTCAGTATCTGTTCCAGAGTCAATAACAGCTATTGTAGCTGCAGTTGCGCTGAAACTAGTTGCAATAAGAGCACCTAATAATAAATTCTTCATGTTTCATCCTTGAGTTTGAATTTGTATATTTTAGTCTAGATACTATTTTTAGGTGTGAGAACTAAAAGTTTCTTACATTAAGGATATGGGCTGAATTAATTACGGTTTATATATTTCGGTGCGCCATAGATTACCGCTTGGATCTTTAAACTCGATAAAACTATCACTTTCGTTCATGATTTTAGGTTTAACGGCGTCTTTATAGTATGCGAGTTTGAGTTTCTGTTTAAAGTTAGAAAGTTCTTCAAAATTTGATAGTCCTAAAATGAACCCAAATGATTTTATACGAGGTTTAATATTTAGATCAAAATAGACCCTTATAGAATCAATACGAATATGTTCAACTCCCTCACTATCTTTTTCAATGTCGGCATCAAAAATAAAGGAAAAAAAGTTAAAGCTCATTACTCTATCAGTAGATGCTACAATGAGCTTACTTAAACATATATTCATAAATTTATTATCGTAGAATTTTATCGATATTCAAAGCACTAATTAGACTACCTTCATCATGTAGTCTGAAGATAAACTCGCGATCGAAGTTCTCCTGAATAATCTTGTGAATCAGAATTGCCTGCATTTGATCAAGGCTTCGTTGATTGTGCTCATTCTTAGAATCTAAATCTTTAGGAAATCGCAGAAATGACTTTCTACTAATCCCATAAAGAAAAGGTGTATTTTTATTTAAACTTGAAATTAGTTTATTTATATTTTTTAAAAGATAATGATTTTGAGATCTAGTTTTTGCAAAACCAAAACACGGATCAACAATGATCTTTCGTTTTGTTTTAGATAGTCTCTCAAGAGAGTTATTAAAAAACATAATCAATTCAATCAAAAGATTTTCATTAGAATCTCTTGACACTCTTTTCATATGATTTTGTACATCAGCTCTATCTTTTACTCGATTATGGCAAAGAACATAATCAAACTTTAACTTTTTATCATTAAATAGAGATAATAAATCACTGTCTATAATGCCTGAGACATCATTAAAAATAATCTTTGTCTGTGGCCAGTAAGACTTCACAAGGTGATAGACCTCGTAGAAAACTTCGGGCTTATAAGTATCAATTGAGAGGGATTTAAACGGATGGTGATAACTTAAATATGGAGTTAGGATCGATTCAAATCGTCTCCATTCTTCAATTGCACTAACTTCATCGTTTTTTGGCGCTGTACTTTCTGCTCCGATATCGATGATATCTGACCAATCAGAGAGTTTATAGAATTTTTCTTGAAAGGACTTGGCTGAATTATATAGATTTCCATCTGAAAAAGAATTGGGGGTAATGTTAATTACCCCCATACTTTTTATTGTTTTCATTTATGCGGGAGTTGGCGTGGGATCTACCGCAGGTCCCTTGTCACTTTTTTCTTCTTTCTTTTCTTTATTCTTTTTAATGTCTTCAGCTGTTTTTTCTTCAATGTCAGTTAGAGATGGAAGACCGATATCTACACCTGCAATCACTTCATTGATTTGAGCACCATCAAGAGTCTCCCAAATAATCAAGGTCTCTGATAATCTGATAAGTGTCTCTTTATTATCGAGAAGAATATGTTTAGCAACTTCGTAATTCGTTCTAATGATTGTTGAAACTTCTTCATCGATCATGCGAGCAGTCTCTTCTGAATATGAAGAATTATCAGCTCCTTGCCCGTAACCAAAAGGCGTATGAGGATTATTGGTAAAATTAACAGTACCAAGCTTATCACTCATTCCCCAGTTACAAACCATACTGCGGGCCAACTGTGTCGCTCTTTCAATATCGTTTGAAGCTCCTGCGGTATAGTCACCAAAAACTATTTCCTCGGCCAGTCTTCCACCAAGCATCATAGCAATGTCGTTATTAGCACGTTTTTTTGAGATACTTAATCTATCTTCATCAGGAAGAGAAACTGTTACTCCAAGTGCACCACCACGAGGGATGATTGAAACTTTATGAATAGGATCACAAAATGGGAGTTTTAATCCAACAAGTGCATGTCCAATTTCATGAAAAGCTGTATTTCTTTTCTCAGTATCTGAGATGACCATCGACTTACGAGCAACACCCATAAGAACTTTGTCTTTTGCATTTTCAAAGTCAATTGTCTCCAACTGCTCTTTTCCTTCTCTTGCAGCTAATAGAGCCGCCTCATTTACAAGATTGGCAAGGTCAGCACCAGTAAATCCTGGAGTGCCTTTAGCTATAACTTCTAAATTTACTTTATCTGACATAGGAGTTTTTCTTGTATGAACTTTTAAAATTCCAAGTCTTCCTCTAACATCAGGACGTCCAACTGTTACTCTTCTATCAAATCTTCCTGGCCTAAGAAGAGCGGGATCAAGTACGTCAACTCTGTTAGTCGCGGCCATGATGATTACGCCTTCATTAGACTCAAATCCATCCATCTCAACAAGCATCTGGTTAAGAGTTTGTTCTCTTTCGTCATTTCCACCACCGGTTCCACCACCTCTGTGGCGACCGACAGCATCGATCTCATCGATAAAGATAATACAAGGTGCGTTCTTTTTACCTTGCTCAAATAAATCTCTTACTCGACTTGCACCGACACCTACGAACATTTCAACAAAGTCAGAACCTGAGATAGAGAAAAATGGAACTCCGGCTTCTCCGGCCACAGCTCTTGCAAGAAGAGTCTTACCAGTTCCTGGAGGACCAACTAGGAGTACACCCTTTGGAATTTTTCCTCCGAGTTTTGTATATTTTCTTGGGTCTTTTAGAAAGTCTACAACTTCAACTAATTCTTCTTTTGCTTCTTCAACTCCAGATACATCTGTAAAAGTTACTTTCTTATCATTTTCGTTAAGCATCTTAGCTTTAGATTTACCAAAACTCATTGCCTTTCCACCACCAGACTGAAGCTGCTTTAGGAAGAAGAAGAAGATCACAAAAAGAAGAATCATTGGGAACCAGTTAATAAACAATGTGCTTAAGAAACTTTGCTTCTCTTCTTTTTTATAGTTAGGAATGATTCCCTTATCTCTTAATATTTTAAATGTCTCATCACCTGTATTACCAGTTAAAGAGAAAGCTTTACCTTTTTCATAGCCATCAACAAAAGTACCTTCAATTGTATTGGTTCCTTTAAAAGTCACACTTTGAACACGATCTTGCTCAACAGCATTAATAAAGTCTGAATATTCTATTGGTTTAGCAATTGGAGCTCTCTCGTCAAATACTTTTGCAATAAAAGCAAAAGCTAAAATAACCACGATCCAAAGGGCCAAAGTTTTTTGCTGTTTTTTCATTTTCTTTCCTTAGACTTAGCAACATTTGTAACCTGGTAATTTTAAGTGGAATATACTCGTTGTGCAAGGATGGTTTAACTTAAAAAGTAAGATCTAGCTTTTTTTTACAGTTTCTTTTTGTGTCCCATTGCAACAATAATTTAAAAGCATTTTGATGCAGTACTTTTGACTCTATTATCTTAAGTGAATCTTTCGTATTAAATGGATAAACACGTTTATTAGGAGACACAAACTGAGTATTGCTATCAACTATAACCCAATGCGGAAAACTCTCGTGGTGCGTAATTTTTTTGTTTATAAGATTTTTGAATTCAACAAGGTCCAATTTCTTATAAGATTTCGACTCTGCTTTTTTCATATCGTGCGACTTTGTAAGAAGAATAGAATTGGTAGATATGAAAGCATGTATCCCATCGCTCAAAAGAAGTGGCCCAAATTTATTATTTTGAATTGCTTGTTTAATTTTTTTTATTTGTAGGTAAAGAGTACCTCTATTCAAATTACTTAAATTTTTAACTCCTCTGACAACTAACCTATCAATCGAATCTAAGTCGACTTGTTGTTTGAAAGAATAGATAAAGACTGAATCAGTTTTGACATCAATATTAAACTTGGCATCAGATTTTTTTAATCCAAGTCCCAAAAGATCTACCAGTTCTCGTTGTTGGTTTACATAGTGCTTAAGGTATTGAGGATTTCTTTTTGCTATCAGAGGAATTACTTTATTACGGTAGTAATTTCTCTCAAATCTATTTTCACTATTGGTAGGGTCTTCTAGAGACTTAATGCCGCAAAGGTTTGCATAACGCCTAATCTGAGATTTAGTTAAACACATAAAGGGACGAATAATAAATTTGTTTTTAACTGGTATACCAATTGAAGCAGACAGATTTGATGACTTAGACTTTTGCATTAATGACCATTCAAAAGAATCATCAATATGGTGACCAAGTGCCACCAAGTTCCTGCCTTGGCTCATGTATTCATAAATTTTTTGTCGCTCAATTCTTGCATTATTTTCAAAGTCATCTTGATCAAGTTTCTTTATTTTGAAAGTCGTGCAATTGACCCCTAGATGTTCCGCGGTTTTTTTAACTAATTTTTGTTCTGTATTTTGAGATAGTCTGGTTCCGTGATTAATATGAAGAACCTCAATGGAATATCCGCATCTTTGAAGGATGTAGGCTAAACATTGTGAATCAACTCCACCAGAGACGGCCACTACAATTTTATTGCCTTGAACTAAGTCATACTTATCAATGAAGTTTGAGACAGTACTTTCAACCTTCTCAATAAATAGTTTTCCTTTTGGATAATTCATTCTCTAAGGATAAAAAACTTTAACATATGTGTATACAACTTATTGACATCACAAGCGTACCAAATTATATTACTGGTTCGTTTTTTAAATGTGGTGGGGTAGCTCAGTTGGTTAGAGCATCGGATTCATATCCCGGGGGTCGGCAGTTCAAATCTGCCTCTCACTACCATTTATAGAGCACATCTACAGCTTTTTACTCATTTTCAAATCTTCATTATGTTCAACCGATGTACAACGGCCAATCGATCTCAACCGAATCGATACGAACTGCTATGAAAGTATAAAAATCTCTGATACTTCTTCTATATTACTGGCAAGTAAATGAACGTACCTCATGGTGGTTTGAATGTCTGAGTGGCCTGCAATGGACTGGACTACTTTTAGGTTAATCTTACTTTCAACCATAAGAGTAAGTGCAGTGTGCCTTAAATCGTGAAATCTAATGCATTTGACTCCTGAATCTCTGAGATCCACCTGAAAGAACCTATTTCTAAAGTTGCTGTGATAAATTGGCTTACTGTTAGAGCTTTGAAATAGGAATGATCCGCTTGATAATTCCTTATTCTTTATAAGAGATAACAATTCATCCTTTAACAGATGATTGCATGGAACCTTTCTAATGTTCTTTCCCTTAGTTGGTGCAACAACTCTTTCTTTACTTAGTAGTTGTCTCTCAATAACAATTGTTCCCCTATCAAAGCTTACATCTTTAACTTTAAGCCCCCATATCTCACCTGCCCTTAGACCAGTGTTAAGAGCTAAAAGATAGACGATATAAACCCACCTCATACTCTCATCTCTAGAATACTTATCGTTTGCAAATGATAGGAAGCTTGAAACTTCATCTCGCTCCCAGAACTGCATATCTTGTCTGAACTCACTTAAAAGTCCAAAGTTTGAACAAGGATTTGTTTTGATCCGTTCGTGCTTAAAAGAATGGTTAACAATTGTAGTTAAGACATTAGTCCATCTATTAACTGTTGCTGGACTTAATCCTCGAGCAAGAAGCTTTTTTCTAATATGCGATAGAAACTCAATATTAATATCAACGACTGGCATATTAGAGTATTCGATTAGGAATGATTTTAAGATGCCTAGGACTCTCGTTTTGTGAGAAGGGGAGATTACCTCTCCCCTAATGCTCAACCAAAAATCTGATTCACTTTTTAATGTTTTAGATGAAGAACTAAATTCAAATTCAATAGAGTCTGGATCTTTATTAAAGTACTCTTTTATAAATAGTTCAGCTTCGATCTTCTTTTCAAAACGACGTCTAATTCTTTTTGAATTTCTTCCGGCTAAATGAAAAGAGACTTCCCATTTAAATCCATTCTTAACTTTTATTTTTTTAGGTTTATACATAACCATCTCCTCAGTTGTTGTTTAAAATCCAACGCCTAAGAACTCTGGTGTTAACGTACAGAGATCTATTTATTTTAATAAACAGATCTGTTGGTATACTTCTCATCTGACCTCGGTACTTCCAGTCGTAAATTGTTTTAACTGAAAGTCCTAATAGCTTTGCTGCTACTCTAGGTCTTAATAAATCTGGTAAATTGTCAAAGATCGAGCCCGACAAGGATCTCCCCTTATCAGTTCCTAAATCATAACAATTCAACAAGCCTGTGTCGTTAGTATTTACCTGTTTATGCATTAAATCTCCCCCCTTAATTTAAAATTCATTTACTCTTCCTCATTTAAATCTCACCTACACCATCAATTCTTTATCTGAACCACCTCCTTTATTTTTTCTAACCCCATTAGTTATTTACAATCTCCTCCCCATTTTTTCTCAACCCATGCCCGCTACTTCTTCTCATTATCTTCTCGCACGTAGAAAGTGACTCCATCTATCCACATTTACGTGAGAGAGAGGGAGTCACTTTCGGAGTGCGAGAAAGCTTCATAATATTAAGTTGTTAGCGGGCATAGTATACAGATCGGGAAGTTTTGGCGTGTTGCAGACAGTTAAAGTCGGTTAAGTCTTTAAATGTAAGAATTCACAGCTAGGCTCCAATGTTTTAATCTAAACATCGGAGTTTACAATGATTTTAAATCTAGAAAAGTTAAGAAAAGATTCAAAAGTGTTCAGAAAAAAAGATGATGAAATCTTTATGAGAATTAATATTCTTTTAGAGTATTCAAAAATTGAAATGAAATATGAAGGTGAAATAAGTAAAAATTCTAAACAACTTCACATCACTGCATTTTTAAAATCAATGGAACTCTCTGATAGAACAATTCAGCGATGGAAAAAAGATTACAATGAGAGAGGTCCCGATGGCCTGGGAAAGTTGAAGGCGACGGGACGCCCACCTGTTGCTATACGCCCGAGGATTAGAAGAGTAATCACTGCATATCGTAAAATGTATCGCTGGGGCTCCGAGACAATACAAGCTCACCTAGAAAGAGATTTGGACTACATAGTTTCTCGTCATAAGATTGAAAAATATTTAGACGACTCTGATCTTCGAGAACAGTATCCATGTACAACTAAAAAAAGACAAAAAGCTCAAAAGAAAAAGAAGCATACAAAAGTTGTCGTTGTTAATAACCCCGGTCAGCACACTCAGATGGATGTTAAGTATCAACTTCATCTATTAACAAATTCTAGCAAAGCTTATGTTTATAATTTCATTGATCATGCTTCTAACTGGTCATTTAAGTTTGCCTACAGTCGAATAAATGCAAGAAATACAGAAGACTTTATGAATAGAATTTTATGGATATGCCCTTTTAAGATTGATAGATTACAAACAGATAATGGTGTTGAGTTTACTTCAAAGTATATTTCAGGCTCGCCAGATCTACCATCAGACCATCTTCTAGAAGCTTTTTGTAATGAACATGAAATAAGTCACAAACTAATTCCACCAGGAGAAAAAGAGCTGCAAGGGCTTGTTGAGAGATCACATCGCCAAGATGATCAAGAGTTATTTTCAAGAATAAATCCAAAAGATTTAAATGAATTTAATAATGCCTTAAGATTTTATCAAGATGAAAGAAACCGAAAAAGAAGATTTAAGAAACTGGATTGGAAAACACCAGATGAATGGCTTGAAAACTATTTAGTGGTAAATTTGGCCATAAATCTAATATCTGAAGAAAAAGATGTAAGAAATCGTGAAAAAGCCGTAAAAGTAACTACATTGGCAGCCTAGCTAATGACAAAACTTCCCGGTCAGTACACTTA
>Ga0307982_1000487_pt1 | contig 31376 bp, 28 predicted proteins | sample OrgLakmetagen989_FD_201847 | JGI IMG/M metagenome (GOLD analysis project Ga0307982, IMG submission 201847) | Saline water microbial communities from Organic Lake, Antarctica - #989 | ecosystem: Environmental > Aquatic > Non-marine Saline and Alkaline > Saline | place: Antarctica: Organic Lake...
GATTTGGGTTCCGGTCAGCTGTCCCGATTTCGCCAGGGTGTCCTGCGCTGCCGTGTTCTTTGCTTCAGCATGTGCAACCTGGGGCAGCTCCACGTGCCCTCCAACTGCAAGTGCAACCAGCGACCTGGAGGCCCCCTGCACCCCCTGCAGCAAATCCACGCTGTCCTGCGGCAGCATCATCTCCAAGCACTGCCCTAACGCAAGGGACCGCAGGTTGCCCAAACTGGGCAGCCAAGCTGCCACAGCTGCACCTGCCCCCGGCGCTCGCAGGTACCGCACTTGGAGGGTGACTCCGGCCACTTCCGCCAAGGCCGCATGGCGCAGGGCCCGGCAGGTGGCGCCCACTGCCAGCAGCTCGTCGGTCCACAGCAGGGCTTTTCCGCACACAAGACGCAAAACACGTCGAGAGCGGGCAGCGTTCATCCTGAGGGGGTGTGCCGTGGCGCTGAGGCCCCCTTGACGACCCAAAGACAAGCACAGTGCCTGGGTTTCAGCAAAGGGTGCTGAGAAGTCTGGCTCCAGTGCCAGTTGCCTGTCATCCGCAAGCAAGGAGGGGGGGCGTCGTTTGCGTGAAGCGTTTCGAAGGCCCCCCTTGCTGTCAGCAGGGGGGGCTGATCTGCCCGGAGAGGGCATTGCCATTGGGGAGGAGTGCACAGGCATGGCATAGCCCAGCAGCCGAGCAGGGGAGGCCATCCCGCCGGCACCCCCCCTCACAGCCCCTTGCACCCGGCGGGCAGCGACTTCGTTTGAATGAGTGAATAATAAGCTTTGAAGAATGGCCGCATCTGCAATGGCGTGCACTGGGAATGCATGCGTGTTCAATCGAGCATGTTGAAGTTGGAACACGTACTTTCTTGTTCCGCGTCGTCCAGCCACCCCTGCATCTCCTCATCTGGTTCCTGAGCCACGGGGGACGCAGTGCCGCCGTCTGAGAGGGGGGGTTCATCTCCATCCAGGGGGGGCTCAGTGGTTACGTGCAGATGTGCCGAGTCCAACGAGGAGTCTATCACAGGCTGCGATGGATACTCGTGGTGTAGATCTGGAACTGGAGGCGGTAGAATGCCAGGGAGGGGCTGAGAAGGCCCCCCCTGAAAAGCACCCATAGGGGGGGCAGGTGACCCCCCAAGAATGTAGCCCTCTGGAACCGACGCATGTGTCAGATCGTCTGGAAGTTCTGCGCAGTGGGGATACGGTGTGTGCATCGACACGAGCGGGAGAGTGAAGGCAAGACCAATTCAAAATCCGCACGAGGCATGAAAGCTGCGAGACCCCAGCCTCGCAGGACCAAATCATCACACGAGTACAGCATGGCAACGAAAACAAAACACACAGCAAAGCCAACTTTGTGCAGCTCGTGAGAAAACATTGTCTGAGTTTCCTGAAGCAGCAGCTAAGCCTTGCAGTGGCTGCAGCTTGCCGCTTTCACTACAACAGGCTCGCTTACCATAGGGGTGCACGTGCTGCTCATCCACAACTCCATCAAAGTCGAAATGGTGCGCTGTGTGATCCTGCCCGCCCTGCTGCTGCACTGCATCTCGTCGACTCATGTATCTGTTGGAAGCAGGCGTGTCTTCTTCTTCAGGCACTTGGCCGCCGGTGCTCGCATATAAAGGGTGCACCTCGTCTTTCCCGAGAAACTTGTCCGCCGAGGGAATATCGTACTGCCCTGGGACTGCCATGTTCGCGAAAGGCCTGCTTGGTCCCTTTCTTGCGTCAGGCCAGCTCCTATTGCCAGCTGCTTGTCGCTTGCGACGACAGACAACACGCCAACCGCACAAAGCGACGTACAAACAGGCGAAACACAACCCGGTAACTTCAACCCCGAAAATATGATTTGAAAGCGGAGCTCTTGTCGTCTCGAGCGTGCACTGTGCCAGATTTGCGGCACAAAGCAGCCCCCCCTAAAGCGTGTTGCCCATCGCAACCCACGGACGCACGCTGGGCACTGCACCCGCAGCTGGTCATTCGCTGAACCAGAAGGACCAAGTTATTTGCCCCACACACTTGTAACATGCGTGCTGGAAATAATGCATTCAAGCCAATCGGCGGGTGAGTGACTCAAGGGCAGACTGAGTCACAAACAAGTTGGGGTGGCGAAGCAGGTCGAGGGGGGTCAACTGCAGCGCAGTGACTGCCAGCACGCTCTGCACGCCCCGGCTGGCCAGGGCCAGGTTGGGATGCACGCTTGTGCCGTCAGTGACCAGCACTGCCCGCCCAGCGACGTCCTTGCCAGAGATGCCCCACAGGGCAAGGGTGTCCACAAGGGCGCGTGTCTTGTGCGTGTCCACATCCAAGTCGTCCACCACAAACAGGCGCCCTTCAGCAGCCTTGGCGGACAGGATCACGCGGAGCCCCCCTTGACGCACTTTGCGGGGGAGGTCAAATTGCCACGAACGGGCTCGCGGGGGGTGTGCCTTGGGGCCTCCGTATCGGCCAGGCACCAAGCGCATGCCCTGGCGGGCTCGCCCCTGGCCCTTCTGGGGCGTCATTTTTCGGGTAGAGCCCCGCAGCTCGCCGCGCTGCCCTGCACTGTACTCGTTGGTACGGCCTTGAGCAAGCTGCCAGCGTGCCACACGGTGCACCAAATCCATGCGTAAGGGGGCATTGAACACTCTGTAAAAACATGCTATGTGTATTGCTGTCGGCAGTTGGCTAGCGCTACATATGAGGCGCCAGTGGTCGCTCGAACGTACGTTTCATGCAGGGTGGCGGTCTCGCCAGTCTCCTGAGCATCTGAGAAGCGCTTCACAGCCAAAGTGCTGCGCTCATGAAAATGCAAGTCTGTACAGAAAATTTTCTAATGAGGGGTGTCACAATGCGTGTGCTTGGCTCAGGCCCCGGCACGCGCAGCGTCAAGGCATTTGCAAGCAGCATGCTGCTCAACCCACCTGACGAAGCCAAGTGTGTTGCCGGCACGCCAGCTGCAGTGGGTGGGGACAGAATATCCATATCATCAATTATGAGATTGGATGGGAGCTCAGTACGTGCTGCACCAGCTGATGCAGATGCCTCTTGAAAGACAGCAGCGGTTGTGTGAAGAGAGCGAGCCTGCGGAAATAGAGGATGATTGGCAGGCTTGAAAAAGCAGCACAAAGAACGCAACATACAGCCAACCATCGGGTGTTGGATACTGCTACAGCTCGGCGAGCTGCTGACGAGAAAATAGCAGTGAAGGCGGCCATGCTTGCGGCAGAGAGCAGCTCAGATGTCTGGAGCACTGACAATGCTTGGGTGCTAGAGAAAGCCCCAGGCCTGCTGAATCAAGGCACTTGGCTGTGTAGTGAGTGTATGCTTTACAAACGCGATTGCATACGCACCATCTGGGAGTGGCGTTTTGCATTGTCGTACGGGGGCATCACACAGAGTTCGGGCCCGTCAACTCAGAGTTTGCCGCACAAACACTGCAGTGGCAGGTGCGAAGGTTGCTGGGAAGATAATTTGCAACTGTCCTTCACTGATTGGTGTCTGCCTTCTTTTGCTACACTCAACCGTTCATCTTACTGTGTCACGCACCTTTGGGCACCAAGCCCTCAGTTCACATCCCATATAGATCAAATTCCGCATCATGGAGGAGCAGAAGCTAGCGGACTATTACATGAGCCTGAAGAATGCGGCACCTAAGCACGGACGCGGACTTGGGGGTGCTGCTGTGAAAAAGCGGCTGGTACGAGCAGGAGAGAACATGCTGTACTCGCGCTTTGTTCGAGCAGGTGCGTGAGATTTCTGCATGGGAGCAGCCGACCAGCTTCACTCTGTTCGCAATCATGGCGGGCACCAGCAGCGCTGACAAACCACGCGTTTTTCCCACAGGTGCTTCCATTGACACTTCTCAAAAGGGTCTGGAAATCAACAACAACGAGTACAAGGGTGCCCGCGTGTTTTTCGGGTCCGAGAGCTCCAGCACGCCAGCTGCAGCCGCCGCAGCAGGCGGCGCCGCCGCCGCCACCATGCCTAGCGCAGCGCACTTCCGCGATTTCGGCTGGGGCGCCAAGGTGCTCTCCGTCATCACAGATGCCCAGGCAGGCGTGGGGTCCGTTTCTGTGGAGCACTGCGCCGAGGCAGTCGCCAAGGCTGCAGTGGACGCCATGCCGGCTGTGGCGGGGGACCACACTGGGAAAAGCACACAAGCCGCCGTGGCTGCCCAAGCCCGCCACACCGCACTCGTCACCATCATCCACTTGGCCGAGGCTGGCAAGCTGGAGGCCTCCCCCGCCGGGGGCGCCACTGGCCGCGCAGACTTCGCAGCAGGGACATCTGTCTGGTCTCACGTTGTCGCTAACCCCAACACCACTTTGCTCACCCTGCCAGACTTGGCACCAGAGAGCTCCGTGGGCAAGAAGGCCAAAAAGGACAAGAAAGAGAAGAAGTCCAAAAAGCGGTCCAGGGATGAGTGAGCCCCCCCCCACCCCCTTTGACCCCGTGCAGCTTGTGATCCACCTGCCTGCGGAGAGCTGAAATATATAGACAGGATGCACTCAAAAATACATTGCGCTCATGCACAAGCCTCCGCAGTGAAGCGTTTCACCAATGAAACTCCTCGTAGTGGAACCCCCACCCGCGAGCAGCAGTCCCAGCCGAAACAGCCGATACAAGTGCCTCGGGTCCACACACAGACCCGAAGCAGCTGTGTGCAATGGCCACAGAGCCCAGCAGGGGGTCGGCGTCTCGAGCCCCCCCTAACATGCCTCCCCCTAGAATTTGAGCAAGCGCAAACGCCCAAAAGGCCAGCTTCCTCCGCTGTTGTGGGGAATACTGCTCCTTCATAGTGTGTGCTGCAGTTGGGTGTCTTGCCAGTCCTGACTGAAAGAATCAAGCTGGTACGAATTTGCACCGAATGCTTTCTCTGCACATGCCTCATGTGTAGAGAAAGGGGGCAGCACGGAGACGGCCCTTGCAACCTCAACCTTCCACCGGTCATGGAAATCCAGGGAAAACATGATGAAAGGTGGTGGCTTCAACTGGGCTGCAACGTGCAGAGCCAGATGAGAAGCCTGAGTCGTGCTATTGACTGGAGGAGCGACAGGCATTTAGGCATCGCAGAGTCGTACTTCACAGCATGCGCACACGCTGCGCTACTTGTATTGATACAAACGCATAGAGCGGCACCACTCTGATGATGAACCCATTACAGCATAGCAAGATATGGGTGCAAATGCAAGGCACCCGTGCAGCATCAGCAGGCCTTGGGCAGCCACGCATTGGGTGGGGGGCCATGGAGCCTCATGCAGATGCCAGGCGCACGTGCATCAGCAGGGCGCCCTTGGGCAGCCGCGCATTGGGTGGGGGGCCATGGGGCCTCCGATGATGAGAGCTGTCACGTGCAGTAACGCCCCCCCCCCTCAAGCAGGTGGGATCGGGGACTGCATGCAGGTTGGAGTCCATCTCCCTCTGGTTGGGGGGCCGGCGCCGGCGACATTGCCCAGGGTGGGCCCTGGAGGCGACTCCGCTGAGGTGGCAGTGGGTGGCTGACAGGTGCAGGGTCAATGTGACACATTCTGCGTGAAGCTCCCTTGTGCAATCTGTGACACCCATCCGCCGGGTTGCAGCCAGCTCTCTCGTGCAATTCCTCATTTCCGGGAGGGACTTGCAGGGGGCGTACAGAACTGATGAGATGTTTCTCGCCAGGGCACCGACCCATCCAGTACTTCACTACCCTGAGCGCACATTGTTTATTTTTCGCATTGTGCTGCTTTCTACGTATATCGTACGTTATCATCTTGTATTGTGCTGCCCCGCGTCGTGGAGCTGCTTGAGTGTTGAAGCGGCAAGATTGACAGCAGCTTACCAAAATCCGCTTGCTCTCGTTGACAACCCTGATGTGCACAGAAGCCGGCCTTGCCTGTCAACAGTCCGTCTCTCAGCATATCACATGGCATCATCAGCATCATCAGCATCATCATCATGTGAGTGGGTGTGTTGGGCTCAAGTCGTGGTGCTGCCGGGGTAGTTGTGAAGTGTGAGGGAAGCTTGGCAGTGGGTCATGATGGCCTGCTGCGGTAGCGTGCTGCACGGGCACCAGGCAGCCACCTGGGCATTAAGCCGGTGTGTACATGCACCATGTGTATGCATATGCGGCTCTGTGGTCTGCCTGCAGGCGGCGGGTTGTGTGCAGTCTGTGGGCTCTATGCAGCATGTGCCTTGCGGTGCTGTCGCCTGTCTTGGGCACCTGCGCGTTGACAGCTGCTTGGAAGTGCAGTCATTGAGTACCTTCGCAGGGCATGATGCAGCAGTGACGCCTGACGAGCATGCTGCAGCAGCCGCCCTGCAGCGTGGCGCCACCGCTGGAGATGTTTGACCTGGCAGTCGCCCTGTACCATGGCCACGGGTGCACTGCAAATCGCCCCGTTGCCCTCGAGTGGTGGCGGCGCGGCGGGGAGGCTGGGCATGTGCGCTGCAAGCTGCGCCTGGCAGATGCACTGCTGGACGGCCAGGACGCTGATGGGGGCGCTGCCGAGAAGTTCATCTCGCTGTGCGGGGAAGTGGCAGGCGCCCTTGCCGATGAGGTGCGCAGAAGAGTGATTGACGCCGCACTTGATGCGATGGAGCCTGATGCGTGGGAGGGTGCAGTGCCTGGTGATCAGTGGGTCCCGATGTGGCGCAGCATGCTGAGTGGGGATGGGGATGTGGCTGAGGCAGATGTGGCTGGGGCAGGCTTCAGCAAGGCATGTGAGTGTGGCCATGTGGCTGTGGTACGTGGGCTGCTGGCGCTGAGTGGGAACCGCACCGTGGACTTGCATGCGATGAATGGGGGTGTTTTCATTGCAGCTTGCTGTATTGGCCACCTGGATGTGGTGCGGCATCTTCTGGGCCTGACGGGGGACCGGCGCGTGGATGTGCACGCAGAGGATGAGAAAGCCTTCCTCGATGCATGCTACAATGGCCACGCAGACGTCGTGCATGAGCTGCTGGCGCTGAGTGGAGATCGCACCGTGGATGTGCACGCGAAGGAGGAGGCCGCCTTCGGCAGGCATGCAAAGAGGGCCACCTGGATGTGGTGCTTGAGCTGCTGAGGCTGACGGGAGATCGCCTCATTTGTCCACATTTTGAGCTGTATGCTGGCCAGCGGCCTGGGGGACCCCCACAGCCCCGCCGTGGCAGCAGCCTGGCGAGCCATCTCATCACAGGGGGCATGATGTGCAATGCATACACCGACCCCAAGACACAGCAGGCCGCTGCTGCTGGGTACCGTGTGTACAAGTAGGGGCGGCGGGGGGGGCTGCTGCTGCGCCGGCGGGCGGCACTTGACCTGCGCCGGCTAGGGGGCGGCAGCAAGCGCAGCAGGAGTGCCGGCGCCAGCGGCGATGGGGTGTTGATGGCAGTGGGGCTGCAGGGGCATGGAGAGTAGCGCATGCCCGTCTGCGCCCAGCTGAGGGGTGAGCGCTAGCCACTGTGCTGGCAATGGCATCCACAGCCGAGGCCAGCAGACAGTACTGCTCGACGCCGGTAAGGATATTGCCGCCTGCACTGCTGTTGGTGCGTGTGGGGACCGCTGCTAAACTCCGGCCCCCCTTGCCCTGGCTCACACAGAGCCAAAGAAAGCTCTGCGTGGAGGAAGCTGCTCCACTGCCTTGCCAGCGTGTAAAGCGCTGCGGCCACAGGGCATCCTCGTGTATCTAATAGACACACCTTGCTGTGCGCTTGAAATCTGACCAGAGTTATGCCCCTGGCTGCAGGCTCGCCCACTGCCGTCTAAGCGCCTCCAGACTGCTTGCTCGAAGGCCAAAAGGGACGTCTTGTCCGGTTGCTTTACAGCGACCCTCAATTTTTCCTGCAAACGCACCAATTTATACATTTGTAGGGCCATTGTCGTCTTTTGGGTGGTATGAGCTTGTATAAACTGCTTGGAGTCGGGCGAAATTGCGGAAGCTGCCTTACCGATAAGCTCATCTCTGACTTGCCGTTCACGCATTGCATCCTGCCGCTCCGCAGAGATTCCAGATGTACCTTGTCTGTGGGTGTTTTCTCCTTGTCTGCGCTCAGCTGCCGCTGCAGCTCGTGCTGCTTTGTCTGCGCGGTCGTCTGGCGTGTTTCCCAGGCGTTGTCCTGGCTCCCCGGCTTGGGAGCTGCTACAGCAGCCCATGACGAAACCGCAGTCAGCAACCAACGGTACAGTGCTTATTTGTTGAGATTGCCTGCTTGAAAAGCCAATTATTGTTGGAATGCCTGGCACACGAAACGCTGGCTGGTACCCTCTTGTTGGAGTTGGAGGGGCCTCCACGACACCCCTGGACCCTTGGGTGCAGGGAGCCGGCCACAGCAGATGGACAGATGTTCATGAGGGGGTGAATACAGCAGCCCGCAGCTCTCTAGTCCCCACTTTCACTCAACAGGGAGGCTGGGATGCCCCCCCCCTCGCCGCGCTGCCAGCTGGCGAGGTGCAATCCAGCCAACGCAGCAGACACGCCTATACATGTAGCTGTTTTGCAGTTGTGATGCCAAGAAGGAGCGGCTGCACATTGCTTTCAGCAGGCCATCGGCTGCTGAAAGCACCCCCCTGCCCAGCTTGCCTTGGCTGCAATTCCAACCCCGTTGCACACTTGGCGAGCAAATGCATACTACGCAAAGCAAAGTTTTTGAATGTACGGGTTCAATGTCGAGTCGGACCACCCTGCTGACAAGCGCATCCGTCGCGCTGCACCCATGAGCTCGGGTGCCGCTGCTCCTGGTGCCATGGAGAAAACTCACGACAAAGTGAGTGGCTGCAAAAAAGACACAACGGGTGGCATAGTTTGATATTCTCTTGTGCACAGGCCAAAGCTACTAGCTCTGCAGACCAAGATTTGTACCTCCGGGTGAAGGCTGCTGAGAAGCAGCTGGAGTATCTCAGCATTCAGGTTCGATTGCTGTGCTGTAATCTGATTCATCTTGGCAAGCAGGGAATGTTTACAGGAAGATTATATCAAGGATGAGATCAAGAACCTGAAGAGGGAGACTATCCGAGCGAAACAGGTACGCACTAAGTTGTTTTAGTGCATGGCGTTGCGCTGGCGTTTCGCTCAACACGCCGACTGTGTCCGTGCGAGTGTTACACCCGCAAGTGCGAATGAATCCATGCATGTGGCCCTCCTATCACAAAATTGTTGTCGTTGTCCTGCTGGTCAGCGTGTTTTGAGCAGATTGTGCTCTCGTTGCTTGTACAGCCGTACGCAGAGACAGGACACACTCGTTGGTCGTTTTGCAGGAAATTAAACGTATCCAAGCCGTGCCGCTGATGATCGGGCAATTTGTGGAGATGGTTGATCAGAACTATGGTGTCATTCAGTCCACATCTGGCAGTACAAGCCTTGTGCGAGTGCTGTCCACTTTGGACCGTGAGCTGCTGAAGACCAACGCCACAGTGGCCACCCACCGCCACTCCCACTCAGTACGTGCCCTGAGCAATACACAGGTCCAACCAACACAAATCATGTCATTTGCATTGCAGGTTGTGGATGTGCTGCCGCCAGAAGCTGACTCTACCATTCAAGCCATGCAAATGACGGAGAAGCCTGACGTGTCATATGACGACATCGGCGGCTTGGATGTGCAGAAGCAGGAAATGCGCGAAGCGGTGGAGCTGCCCCTGAGCCACCCCGAGCTGTACCAGCAGATCGGCATCGATCCCCCCAGCGGTGTGCTCATGTACGGCCCCCCCGGCACAGGGAAGACCATGATGGCCAAGGCAGTCGCCCACGCCACCACCGCCACCTTCATATCAATGGTGGGCTCAGAGTTTGTGCAGAAGTACCTGGGCGAAGGCCCCCGCATGGTGCGCGATGTGTTCCGTCTTGCAAAGCAGAAAGCCCCCAGCGTCATTTTCATCGACGAAGTGGACGCCATCGGGCAAAAACGCTTTGACTCCGGCACTGGTGCTGACCGCGAGGTGCAGCGCGTGCTGCTGGAGCTGCTGACACAGATGGATGGCTTCGACCAAAGCACAAACGTTAAGGTGATCATGGCAACAAACCGCATCGACACCCTGGACCCCGCCCTCCTGCGCCCCGGACGCCTGGACCGCAAGGTGGAGTTCCCCCACCCTGACCGCCGCCAGAAGCGCCTCATTTTCCAGGCATGCACCAGCAAGATGAACCTAGCTGACGAGGTGGACCTGGAGGATTACGTGAACCGCCCCGAGAAGATCTCAGCTGCAGATATTGCCGCCATCGGCGCAGAGGCGGGCATGCAGGCAGTGCGGAACAACCGATATGTTGTTCTCACTGCGGACTTTGACAAGGCGTACAAGAAGGTCATCAAGCGCGCGGACACAGAGTATGACTTCTACAAGTGATGCTCTGGTAGTAACTATGCAGACAGGCAAACGCCAAGTGGCGATCATCAGTTTGAATTCACACATTTTGCACGCTCTATAAACGCACCATGCCTATGCGTTCATGATGCCAACTGGCTGTGGGAACTCGTCGCCCCGCGCTGCGCGCTTCGACAGGGAAGACTCCCCCCCCTGCACCATGGGGAGGGGGCGCTTCGTGAAGCACACTTTTCTTCGAACGAAACCGACGACGCTGTACACTGCAGCAGGGGCCTCGGGGTGGTCTTTTTCACTGGAGGCTGCTTCTTTGTCCAGCTGTGACGCTGATGGGGCAGTAGAAGGGATTGCAGCTGAGGCCGGAATTTGAGAAGAGGCGGCGGCCGCTCCAGCAGCTGCGAGGCTGGGCAACTTTTGAATGACTGCCAATGGCTTCTTCAGGTCCACAATTTTGCCCTCAAGCTGGTGCCCGCCCACAATCATGTAAGGAATGCCCTGTGTACAAGCAAAGCGTGAAGTGCTGAGCGGTGCCCGCGAATTTGAAACACTTCGCCAAATGCTGCTGCAATTCTTACGTGCTCGACACGCAAGGCACCAATACGAAGTCCATCCAGAACATCTCCATGAGTCGGTTCCAGTTGTCCCTGCAGCTCAATCGTGAAATATTCCAGTTTCTGGCCATCCGTGTAAACAGGCACAATCATGGCTTGCTTGGTTTTTGCTGGATCTCAAGGAAATGCTTCGGCAAGGGGTGCACCACAATACTTTGCAGTATATGAGCTTGTGACGATATAGTTGATTACAATCAACAGTTTTTAAAATTCTTCTTGAGTTTGAATCAAAGTTTTCCTCTGCTTGAAAAGCGCCCAAGCTCTAATAGTTTCACGCACGTTTCGACGTGTATCTGAGGGGGTGGCTGTCAAGTCAGGGCCGGCAGTCATCATGCTTTTGAGACGAAAGCCCCGGAAAACAGGCAGACAGCTACAACGTGTGTGGTTGCGTCTCTTTTCCGGTGGCGGCTTCAATGGCTCAGAGGGGCCAGATGCATCGCTTGGCAAGCAGGCCACGCTTGACTGGCTCCGTCATGTGCAGGGGCTCAGCACAAGCCCTGCAGTCGCTGCAACTGTAGTGCATGTGCCCTTCCTCCTGCATGCACATGAATTGTCTTCTGTACCAGCATTCCCCGCCATTTTGGTCAGCGGCCACCCACTGGGAGGCAGCGAGCGATTCCCAGTTGCGCCGAGCTGTGACGTCAGGGCAGCAGCACCCCCCACTGTCCAAGCACCCGCACTGGATGCACAGCACGCCACTGCGCCGATAAATGCACGCCTCGGTGCCCCACAAAGCCACATAGCGTGTGCAGTCTTCCTTCCAGCCGCTTCCCAAATACAAGGACACCCCCACCTTCACCCCTCAGCCTATGCCCCCCCCCATGAGCCACAGCCCACTGGGGGGGCGACAGTCTTCCTCGCCAAGGCAGGCTCGTTGCCAGCGCTACCACCTGATGCACGCGCGTTCCTATCGCGAGGAACACGCACTCAGAACACATCAGCAGCGTTGCTCAGCCATTCTCACCCCGCTATTCTCGCAGTGGGTTTTGACTCGCAGGGCTGCAAAGTGAGTTAATCAACATAGGATATCCAAACGCATCTTGTAGTATGACACTATGTTGCATGTTGCTGTTCTTTGCAGAACACGTTGGAGCGCTGGTGCCGCCTTTTCCCGCGTGATGCGCGGGCCCTGGGGCTTGTTCTCGGCTCTGGGGCGCAGAAGCCGGAACATGGCTCGCAGCAGGATACAGTCCCTGCTGACCAGTGCACTGACAGTACATGGAATGTGTTTGCTGGGGTGTGTGGGGGGGGCAGCCGCTCCTGGCGCCAAGCAGGCGCAGGTGACTGCGCCGGCATTGTGGGCCTGTTCCCAGCCAGCCTGCCCCAAACAGGAACACGCTTTGAGTGAGTATCATGCAAGAGCATGCTGACCTTTGCCTAATTATTTTGGCCCATTGTCTCGCTTGCATCTTTCGCTTTCACAGGGCACTGTGCTCGGCGCTGACTTCAACCACGAACATCAAGCTCTCAAAGAATACCTCACTCGGTGGCCATGCCTCAACTTCACACTCATATGTTCTAGCAAACACCGCTGTTTGGAGCAGCATCCCATTTTTGCAAGACCTGTCTGCGAGCATTGCAGCCACTCGAGCAGGGGACGATGAGCGGCCCGCCTCAGCACAGCAACAGCAAAACGGCCCACAAGCAAAGAGGCAGGTGCATCTGAGTGATTCAAGCCTGCTGGAGCAGCCGTTGTTTCCTGGAGAGCAAAGGACCCTGCATTTGAGCGCATTTGAAGACCTCCTAGCCTTGCACGCAGCTGTGTGCAGCGGGGCAGAGCTTATGGCTGGAAGCCCCAAGAACCACGAGCAGGCTGCGTGTGCAGCAACTGTGCTGCATATGCAGCCTGAAGCTGCCTCGGTGCTGGCTGCAATGGTGGGGGGACGTAACGCCCAACAGTCTGATGACCGTGTGGGGGGTCTGGGGGGGGTAAATGTGGTCCTGGAGGGGGGGTGCAGGTACCTGCATGGCCAAATGCTTGAAGATGCAGCCCCAGATACAACTGACCTGAAAGGTGCGGTGTATGATTTCCTGCTTTCGCTGCAGGGTGACGACACGCCAACGGTGCTGGCGCGGCGCCTGCTCATTGGGCGGGCGGCTGATATGAGGGGCCAGGCGGGATACGGGCGCCCATTCAGCCCAGCGTGGCCTCACGAAGGGCTCAGCCTGCCCGGTGCAGCTGGAGGTGTAGATGAGCTGGCACGTGCCGTTGCTGGCTTGGATGCCAGCACTTGGTCCTTCCAGCTGGCGCGCCAAGTGCCCATGGTGAGGCAAGCGGAGCAGGTGACGTGTCTGGGCATGGCGTCCTCTGTAGAGCGCATTCGTTTGGTCACTGATTGCATCATGCGATACAAGGCGGACTTGGGTGCAGTGCAGCGGCGGCGGCACTCGTTTGAGGCACTGGGAAACAACATGGCTACCCCAGGCGGCGTGAAGCCTTTGCCTGTGTATTAATTCCATGATGCATTTTCTTCATATTTCACAATTTGTCGGCTTGATCCGGCAGGTTATACCGCCCAAGCCTTGTTCACAGCAGGCTGTCGTCTACTGGGTGCTGCTAGCGTCGCGCACCTCTCACATGCCATCTGCGTTGGGGGAGGGCATGGACTCGCCGTCACCCTGCACCATGCCAGACCCCCCCAGGTCCTGGCTGTCATGTTGGCCGTCTGGTGCAAACGTGTCCATGGCTTCCAGGTTGCCGCCGCCTGGCGCAAAGTCCATGCCGTACTTGGCTGGGTCCACACTGACAGTCTGCAGCACGCCCATGAGCTTGCGCTGCTGCTCGATGAGGGTGTTCACCAACTGCGCCTCCACATACTTGAGCTCCTCCTCTTTTTCAATGCGGATGTCCTCGGCGCCCTCCATTTCCTTGTCCATGGCCTCCAACTTCTCGTGCTGCTCGGACACCTTGATGATCATGGCGTCCATGTCCTTGTCCACACGTTTCTTTTTGCGGGTAAGGGCGATGTTCACCTTGCCGTCTTGTAGGATGCTCTGCCGGGACAACTCCTGCATTTCGATTTCCAGCTGCCGAATCTGGCCCTCCATGAGGCCCATGCCCTTGGACAAGCCCTCCTTCTGCTCAATCAGGATCTGCTTGCGGTCGTAAATCTCAGCCAGCTCGTTCTGCAGGACCGTGCTTTGCACCTTGTGGTCCAGCAGCAGCTCCCGTTTGTGCTCTGTCAAGGTTTCAAACAGCGCCTTCTGCATGTTCAGCAGCTCTGCTACGTTTTCTTTCTCCGCTTGCAGTGCCAGCATTGCCTCCTGCACGCGGGCTTCCCACATTTCCTCCATTTTTTGCAGGGCGCGCTCCCGCTGCTCGTCCTTCTGCCGCACCATGTTGTTGAACTTCTTGATGTCAAACGCTACCACGTGCATGAGCTTCAGGCCCTGCAGCACGCCAGCCTTGCGCAGGTTTTCGATTTCCTTTCGCAGTTTGAAGGCGAGTTCCTCCTGAGCCTCCAGCTGCTCCCGCAGCTCAGCGCACTCCTCCTCTGTCAAGTCCCGTTCCTCACGTAGCTTGTTCATGGCGCCCTCGATGCTGCCCAGGAGCTTTTCGCTCTCCTCTCGGAGCTCCTCCATGGCAGCCTCCTGCTCCTCGGCGGCCTGGCGTCGCACCTCCTCCACAGCCTCTGCGCGCTCCACAGCGGCACGCTGCAGGGTGTCCTCAATGGACGCCAAGCGCTCCTCCTCTGCTTGTTGCATGGCTGCCTCGAGGCGGGCCTGTGCCCTGGCCTCCGTTTCCTCAATGGCTTCCTGCACGCGGCGCTGCATTTCCTTGGCCATTTTCTCCCGCTCGGCCTTGGTTTCCTCCATGAACGCGTTGAGGGCAGAAAGGCGCTGCTGCTCCATTTCATTCATGGCGCTCTCCATCTCGTCAGCGTATTGCCCCCGCAGGCGCGCAATGGCATCAGCATGGATGGCTTCCAGCTCCTCCTCGCGCTCCGCCAGGCGTTTCTCCCACTCACGGTTGAAGGCGGCGAGGGCGGCAGCTTTCTCCGCTTCGGCCTGCTCTAGGGTCACTTCGATGGCGTACTTGAGCTCCTTCTCGTGCTGCAAGATCAGGCGCACACGCATGTCTTCGCCCTGCATGCTGAGCAGCTCCATGTTCTGGGCGTGCTGGTCTGTGAGACGCTTAGCTTCGGCCTTGATGTCCATTACTGCGGCCAGCATTTCCTGCTCCTTGGCGGCGACGACCTCCTCCAGACGGCGCTGCCACACTGCTTGGGTTTCCTGCAGGGTGTCTTGCGCAGTGGCTTGAGCTTGAGTGATAGCTGCCTCCACCGCGGTGGCTTTCTCCTGGGCCCACTTCTCCTCAGCCTCGTTGAGTGAGGCAGAGTACTCAGCCTTCATTTTCTCTAGGATCTCAGTGGCAGCCTCCCGGGAGGCGTCCACCTCTGCCTTGGCCTTGGCTTCTGCCTCAGCAATGGCCCTCATCTTCTCCTCTACAACGGCCTTGAGGGCATGCTCACGGTCGGTCAGGGCTTTTCCAAAGGCTTTCTCCATGGCAGAACGGTGCTTGTCTTCCATCGCACCCACCACGGAGCGCTGCACATTGGAGCTCTCCAGCTCAAACTCCTTGAAGCGTGCTTCGTACTCAGTACGCATCTCTGCCAGCTCCACCTGCTTTTCGTTCTCCCACTCCTCCTTGGCGGCTTTGCGTTCCTGCGCAGCTTGCTTGTCTTTCTCCTTGCGCAAGCGGGCCGCGCCGTTGGCGCGCTCCTCTTCCAGGCGCTGGCGCTGATCCTTCAGGGCCTCCTCCTTGACAAAATTTGCGTCGTCAATGGCTTTGTCAATTTGAGACTGCACCATGGCCAGGGCTTGCTCGCGGGCGGCATCTGAGTCCTTGGCAATGCGTTCAGCCAGATCGCGGCCCTGTCGCAGCTGCTCGCGCTCAACGACCCACTCGTCGCGCTGTGCTGCAAATGTGTCTGCTTGTCGCTCCATTTTCGCCTTGAACTCTGCCACACGAGCATCCAGCTCAGCCTGCATGGCCTGCTTGGCAGTCTCCAAGCCCTCCGACAGGAATCGCTCAGCCTCCCGAGTGGCTTCTGCAATTCTGGCCTCCACTGCCTCTGGTGACAAACGCACTGATACAGCCAGTGCGTCTTCCCGCTGCATGCTGATGCGCTCAATGGCAGCGCGCTGTTGGGTGCTGCGTGCCGCGTGCTCCTGCCGCATCATCACCAGCTGCTCCTGGTCAGAGGCAATGCGTGCCTCCAGCTTCTCGGCGTGCTTTCGCTCCTCTTCCAGCAGGCGGCCCAGCTCGGCATGCTTGCCACCCGCCTCCTTTGCAGCACGCTCCAGGGCGTCGGCCACAGCTGCACGCACGGAAGCTTGGCGCTCCTGCTCCAGGTGTGCCTTGGCATTTTCCATGTCCTGTGCCATATTGGCCTGCAGCTGGTCCATGGCCTCGCCGTGGCGCTGCTTGGCTTGCTGCAGCAGGTCTGACGTGGTGCGGCTAGCCTCATCCAGAGTGGCCACCCGCTCCTCGTCCTTGCGCTGTAGCTGCTCCTCGAAGTCTGTGCTGAGCTGGGACAGCCTGGCAGCATGCTCTGCCTCCAGCGCATCCAAGGCGGCCTGTTGCTCAGCTGCAGCATTGTCCATGGCCAAGTCCATTGCTCTGCGTGCACGGTCCTCCAGCTGTGCCACCCGCGCTTCTTCAGCTTCGTGCATTTCGCGGCGGGCGTCAGAGGCTGCAGCCAAGCTTTCTTCCTGCAGGCGCCCTTCAAACTCCTTGCGCAGGGACTTGGCTGCTTGCGTATTTTTCTCCAGCAAGCTGAGCATCTTGGCGTCGTGCTCGTTTTGCATGTCTCTGATTTGCTCGTCGTATCGCTCACGCAGCTCGTCAAGGCGGTTGTCGCTTTCTGCCATGAGCCGCTCGTGCATGGCGCGGCGCTCTTGCTCGTTCATGTGCCCCTCCTCTTCGGAACTCTTTAGCAGCAGCTGCTTCTCGCGGTCGAATGTGTCGCTCATGCTCCTGCGCTCAGCCGCCCACTCCCTTTTGGCAGCGTCGAAACGGGCTTGCATTGCGGACACACGCGTCTCGGCATCTTCCTTTGCCAACCGCAGCGCTTCTGCATGGCTATTCTTCGCAAGCTGCACACTGGTGGCAGAGTTGGCCGATTCCTCCTTGGCACGAATCACAGCAGCCTGCTCAGCGGCCAGCTGAGCTCGCACTGAGTCAAGCTGGGCCGTAACTGATGATAACTCGCTGTGCAAGCGGCGCACATCATCTGCGGAGCTGTCCGTCGCAGCTCGGGCCTCGGTCAGGCGTGCCGACCAAGTGGCTTCGATTTCTTGAAGGCGGGCCTCAAAATTGGAGCGGGCTTGGTCGTCTCGGGCAGCTACCTCTGCCTTTGCTCGCTGCTCACCCTCATAGCTGCTGCGCATGAGCTGGGCCTCTCGCTCCTTGCCCCTGACAAGCTCTCCCTTGAGGCGGGCAATTTCGCCTCGCAGGCGGTCGGCCTCGAATTTGTCCTCTGGGTTGGGCAGTGCGGCTGCGCTGCGGCTCTGCATAGCTTTGGCTGCAGCCTCAGTCGCTTGCTTCTCTGCGGCAGCCTTCTGCGCTGCAGCCTCCACCACACTCTCAGCATCCTCCATGACACGAGCCGCTGCATCGTCGTACGCTGCACGGAGCTGCTCGACTTGGTCACTGAAGGCAGCACGCATGGCTGTGATGGATTTGCTGGCATGCAGCTTGGCGTCTTTTTGTGCCTCAGCTCGCACTTCATCCCTGGCGCGTTGCACGGCACGGGCCAGCTCAGCGATGTGCTCCTCACCAGATGCACCTTGGCTGAGATGTGACTGCGCCACCTTGTTGTCCTGGACTGCCTTCATTGTGGCTTGTAGCTGTGTGATTTCTGCCTGCAGGGCCGCAACTTGCTCCTTGTGCGTCATGGCGTCGTTTGCAGCAGCTGTTTCCAGCTCTGCTCGAGTTGTGCGCAGTTCTTCCCGGGTGTGTGCCAGTGTGGCTCTCAAGCTTGCCTCGCGGGCCGACCACTCAGACTCTTTCTCGTCTAGTTCTCGTTTTGCCTGAATGGAGCTACGGGGGCGGCTGCCTGTGTGGCTGTCTGCACCTGCTTCGCCCAAAGCACCTCCTGCTGCCTCCTTCTTTGCTGCTTGGAGCTCGACTGCGTGACGAGCTTCGGCAGCATCCAGCGCCAATTCGTGAATGGCCCTCATTTGCTTCTCAATTCGAGCCACGCGCTGCTCGTTCTCCTGCTGCAAAGAAGATCGCACCGCAGCCTCCTTTGCAGCCAGGCGCTCTTCTGCATTGCGCTCCAGCTGGGCTTGCGTGGCTTGGTGGTCTCTCAGCACGCGCAGGATTTCACGAGAAAGACGTTCAGCCAGCTTGGATTCCTCTTCCTTTCTGGCCTGGGCGACACACTTGGCGGTGTACACTTGGTTTTGTGCTGCAGCTGTTTTGAGGTCAGAGGATAAGCTTGCGATGGCGCGTTCTTTCTGCTCCAAGGCAGACTGCAACCGCAGGCGTTCGGCGTTCATGCTAGCGACATCTGTTTTCAGTCGAGCAGAAGCCTTGGCTTCCGCTTCTGCGCGCGCTGCAGCTACTACCGTTTGCATGTCTGCACCAGAGTGCGACGCTTGGATGCGCTTGATCATCTGTGCAGTGTCATCTTCCCATGTCTTGCGCTCTTCCGCCAATCGAGTGCGGAGCATGGCCTCTGCCTCCAGCTTGGCATCTGCAACAGCTTTGGAAATCTCCTCAGCCACCTGCGAGTTGGCCTCAGCCATTACGCGTTGTGCCAAACCGTCAGACTCGCGCTGGGCTGCTAAAGCTTCATCGCCCCATGTGCGTAGCATTTCAACTTGCCTCTGGGCTTCGGAAAGCTCTCTTTCAAGGCCGCGAGCCTTGCGGGCTTCGTCGGCGACTGTGTCGTAGCGCCGACGCCACTGCTGATCAAGTTTTGAAAGGGCACTTTGAGTGGCGAGCTGTGCAGATTCTTTGGCAAAGCGCACTTCACTTGCTGCGCTGGCCTGGATGCTGGCCACTCGTTGGGCGGCTTCTTCCTTTGCGCTAGCAACTTGTCCAAGTGCGTGCGCATTCTCAGATGAGACCATGCGTAGCTGCCGCTCACGGTCGCGCAGAAGGCGCAGCAGCTTGGCTTGGCTAGACTGGACCGACACTGGAGACTCTGAAGCTGCGCTTGCGTCGGGCTCTTCCTGCTGAATGGCCAGCCTTTCTTCAATGGCCTTGACAGCAATTGTATGCTCCTTGTCCATGGCCTTGATTTGGCGCTCAAATTCACGCTGTGTATCTTCACTTGCATTCCGAAGGTCCTTCAGTTTCTTCTCAAACTCTGCTTGGGCGCTGCGCAGCTCATGCTGAACAGCTGCTTGTTGAGCTACAGCCGCTGCTTCCTCTTTCTGTTGGCGTTCCGCTTCAAACATTTTGGTCAAGCGGTCCTCTGCCTCAGCAACAGCTTCATCCACAGCCGCCATGGTCAACGTGGCTTGTGCTGCTGCGTCGGGGATGGACCGTGCTTTATCCAGTTGCTGAGTCAGTGCTGTGACTTCCTCATTTGCTGACTGCAGCTGCTTTTCCAGCCGACGCACAGTCGCGTTTGAAGCGGTTTCTTCCGCAGCAGCAGCCCCCCCGTCGTTTGATATGCCAAGCTGTGATACAGCCATCTGTGTGCGCAGTGCTTTCAACTCAGCAGCCATGCCATCAATAATTGGCTGCATGGACGTCGTCTTGTGTCTGTACTGCTCGGTCTCTCGCTGACTGGACGCCAGGCGTTGGTCCAAGCTGGCATTCTCTTTCTTGGTGGAGTCCAGAGCCTGTCTGAGGCGCCGCATATCGGCCTCAAGCGCATTCATACTGGACTGTGCTGCTTTGGCGACAGCTTGTGCTTCGCCCAAGGCTGTGGCCTGCTCAGCAGAGTGTGCGCTCAAGCTGGACGTGCCAACTTTGCCGGCAGACTGGCTACTTCGCATGCTCTGTACAATGGCATCGTCATCCTTTTGCAGTAATTGTCCTTTTAGCTGGCGGCGCTCAACACGCGCCTCTTGAATCGAGCGAGCCAGAGACGTCGCTAGTTCCTGCTTCGTCGTACGCTCCAGAGTCAGTTGGCTTCGCAACTCCTCCACTTCCAGCTGCAACTTGCGTAGCTCTGGAGACTCGTGTTCCTTGCTTTCCAGGTCTGCTGGACGGCCCCTGTGTCCACCATGTCGCATCATTTTCAACTCCTGCGAAAGGCGCTCATTTTCAATCGTGTATCGCTGAGCTTTGTTCGCCAAAGCCTTGGAAGCCCGTTTCGTCTCGCCAAGCTCCTGTGTAGCCTGCGATAGCTGCATGCGCATTGCAGCCATGTTGTCTTCCAAGTCGTCAAAGGCACCTTTCATGCTCAGCAGCTCTTGACGGTGAGCTTGCTGCAGCTGCTCCAGTGCGTGCCGCTGTGCGCTGCTGGCATTGGCCTTGGCTTCCTCAAGGCGGCGTGTCAAGTTCCCAATGTTCTCCATGAGGGACTCATTGACATCACCCCGTGCAGAGGACACTGACGAAGCTTTGGCTTCTGCAGCCACAACATCGCGTTTGGCAGCTTGAAGCTTTTCCTCTGCTCGGCGCTTGGCAGCAACTTCCTCATCCAGTGCCTCTTTGACTTTGCGCAGCTTAGACTTGAGCTTACTGACAAGAACCTCCAGTTCTGTTGATGTTCGATAGCCTCCTTGCACAGGTTCGGTATCCAAACTTTCTTCCAAAGCTGAGCTGTGTCTGCCTGCTGGCCCTTCCGGACTCGCCGCAAATGGCTTTGCGTGCAACGTCACACCCTGGCCGCCCTCACCCGAAAATGCCGTGTGTGTAGAGAAAGCTTGCCCACCAAGTGCACCAAATGGCTGCGACAGACCTATGTCTGAGTCGTCCATGGATTTGCGGTCTTCCATGAAGCCTCCCAACTGAGGTCCTGAACGAATTTGCCCGGTGGTGTTAGGTGCTGGTACACTGGAGTTCAAACTGGATGCATCGGTTTTGATTGCAGACACGAATGCTTGCCCTCCATGTACTTGCCCGGCACCGCGGCCGGCTGCGTTCAGCTCGGAGACACCGAGTAGCCAACACTCGCCATCTGGGTCAACGGCCCACTCTGTCACACAAGATGTGAAGCGAGTGCGCCACGCATTCTCAAGAAACACAACCAGGCGCTTTGCAGAATCATTCAAATCCTGTGAGACTCTTTGGTTTGGCTCTGTGCCTTGAAAGCCTTCCACCTTGGTTGTCTGTGAAGTGACGACCCGATTCATATTTGTTGCCAAGCTACTGCCAGAGCTCAAGCTTACCGGCTGAAGTGCACCACTTGAGTCGCTTTGCATTGTGTGCCTGAAGGGAGTTGATGATGGATGAGGCTGCGTTCGGGTCTGCATTGAAAATTTGAGTGTATGCAGCGGTAGGTTTCCCAGCAGCGTTTCTCACTTGCAAAGCACCAACACCCTGAAGCGAGCCTTGCTGCAGCTGCTTGAGCAAACGCTCGAGAGATTGTGCATCCAACACTGCTACAGACCCATTTGTCAGCATAACAACTGCAGCCTGCGATTTTAGCTTGGTCAAGGATGCTTCTTGCGACCTCGCATAGGCAATACATACCACCTTGGCTGACCTCGGAAGCCCCTTCATGAATTTGCTCATGATCTTCCCTGGAGTACACTGGTCATCCTTTCGTTTGACAATAGCATGGTGCTTGTTTGTGGCCAACCATCGAGCAGGACGTGAGTTTCCAGCAGAGTCCTGCGCGTCAACAATTGCTTGCGGAGTTTCCTTGACTTAGTGGTCCTCCAGCAACTTACTGTCTTGAAAATGATTGTTTCAGGCAAATTCACTCTGCATCTGCTTGATGAATCTTCGTTCCACAAGGACTGCAGCACCTTCAGTGCAGGTGAAGCCTGAGCCATCGAGCTGGCAAGTCTGCTTGTGAGCGTTGAGACGTTGCAAAGCTTGCAGCTGAATTGCGTTTGACAATTCACTCGGCAGACTCAACACTGCAATTATGTTGCACACGCAGTTGGTTTATAAATACAGCTTGTTTGGCCAGCTTGGCCAGTGACTAAGTCTGCGTGCTGCTGCAGGCAGGGCGCAGATCGTATCGGTCCGTCAATGCAGGCTCAAGCAGCTCAAACGCTTTGCACATCTAGGCGAAGGATCCCTCGCACAGGAACTGTATGGAGCCAAAAATTATCCAAAGTACAAAAAATCGATAGTCTCGTTGGCTGGGTGATATCACATGACTCCCCCCTCCCCCTCGCCTTGTCGATCGCATGCTGCGGCATTAGAGTGTATTGCCGGGGCAAGCCTGACCGAGCGCCGTGCAAACACAAATTGAGCACTGTTTTGCACAGAGTTCCTGGTGGTTTTTGTTTGCCGCACTCCTGATACGCAGTCATGTCTCTTGCTGGCCGTGTGGCTCTCATTACTGGCGCTGCATCTGGCTTGGGCCAGGCAGCTGCTGCTCGCATGGTTGCAAATGGCGGATCAGTTGTTATCGTCGATTTGCCCAGCTCAGCTGGCGAAGCTGCAGCTGCCGCTTTGGGCAAGAATGCTGCCTTTGCCCCTGCTGATGTAACCAGCGAAAGCGACGTGCGTGAGCATCCTGGTGAACTGCACCACCTGACATCACTGGTGCTTTGCTGCAGATCAAGGAGGCAATCGCCATGGCTGTGAACAAATTCGGCTCTCTGAACACTGTTGTCCAATGTGCTGGAATTGCACCTCCTAGCAAGGTCGTTGGCAGGAAGGGTGCGCACAGCTTGGAGATGTTTCAGAAGGTATGCGGGCTTGCTTCATTTTCCGCACCGCACTGCCCACGCTGCATGTGACGCAGGTAATCAACATCAATTTGGTTGGCACTTTCAACGTGCTGCGCTTGGCTGCTGAGCAAATGGCATCTCAGGAGATGTTTGCCACCGGCATGTCAGGTCACGAAGAGCGCGGCGTGATCATCAACACAGCCTCCATCGCAGCCTTTGAGGGGCAAGTGGGGCAATGCGCCTACGCCTCCTCCAAGAACGGCGTGGTGGGCCTCATGCTGCCAGCAGCCCGCGAGTTGGCCCGCAGCGGCATCCGCGTGAACACCATTGCCCCCGGCCTGTTCAAGACGCCCATGATGGCGGGCCTCCCCGACAAGGTGCAGAATGACCTGGCCGCCACCGTACCTTTCCCAGTACGCCTGGGCGACCCTGACTTCTACGCCCAGACCATGGAGTTCCTCATCACCAACCCTTACATGAACGGTGAGGTGGTGCGAGTGGACGGGGCTCTGCGCATGAGCGCATAAGGCACGCTCAAATGGATTCAAATGTGCACCTCACGAGCACCCAAGCACTGCGGCACCCTACTCGCCCTTGACAGTGACGAAGTTGTGTCCTGTGCGCTGCACCACAGTGCCCAAGTCACCCCCCTTCACCCCCACACACGCCTCGTTCATAAGGGGGTGCAGCAGGAATGTCTCCTCTGCCCCGGCCTGAACAATAGCCTCATCAATGGCCACCTGCACGTCCAGCTTGGTGTCGTTCATCAGCGCAAAGGGCGACACATGCCCCTGTGCAGTGCCCAGATTGCTCAGCAGCGACTTTGCGTCCCCGAATCGGATGGTGATCTTCCCATACCCCAGCTGCGTCGCCAGGTCCTTCATGTTCAGAGTTGTGTCGTGGCGCAACACTACCAGCCACATGCGGCTGTCTCCATCTCTGCAAACAAACGGCATGTGAGTGCACACCCCACTTCTGCCGAACGCGGCGGTGGCGGCGGCGGTGGTCTGCTCACCCCTTGGCCTTCTTGGCCTTGACAAACAAGTTCTTGCACGGAACGCCCTCGAAGCCAGCAGACACCTCCAGCAGCTTGGCAACCTGTGCATAGTACGATGTGAGGCATGCAGGGAAGAGCAGTGTTGCAGCAAGGACAGGGGGGGAGGGGGGTGATAGGAGGGGGCATGCGGCAGCAGCATACGTACATCAACAGCTGCTTCGTGCTCGAAGGGCCCAGTGTGAGCCACACCCCACTCGCTCAGAGCAGAGGTAACACGCAAGATGCCGTCCTGCAGAGAAGGAACACCCTGTGTGTTCTCAGCTCGCTGGTTAGCGGTGGCCTGGATACCAAAGGGTCCTGTGGCGGCGGCAGCGGCAGCGGCAGCAGGGGCAGGGGCGGCACCGCCTGTGGCAGCGTTGCCTGCAGTGCTGCTGGCAGCCAGCTCTGCCTTCTTCGCAGCGCGCTCCTTCTGGCGCTGATTGGCTTTCTTCTTGTAGCTGCTGTTCAGCTCAATGGAGGCGTCTGCGGCGGCGGCAGTGCGGAAGGGGCTGGGGCGGCGGTCCACTTGGCCGCCAATGCGCTTCCAGCCGCCCAGGGAGGCGCCCACCACCTCGAAGGCGGGGGAAAGGTGGTGCACTGCGACGGTGTTCAGCCAGGTCTGCGCCGTGGGGGCAGTGGCGAGGACGGTGGCGCCGCCGATCACGGCAACACCGCGATACAGGGCGGCTGCAATGACGAAGTCAGACACGCCAGGGGCAGCACCCGCGAGGAATGGGGTGGTGGTGAGGGCAGCCTCGATGCTGCTCAGGGCAGCGGCGAGCGCAGCAGAGGGAGTGAACGCAGCGCGGGCAGTGGCCTGGATGGCATTGCTCTGCACGCCCATGTTGGCCAACGTAATCAAAAGAGACGCCTTGTCGCCCATTGCTACAGTTGCACTATCATCATCAGCAATTACAAGTGCGGCACCCACGTGCTGCGCCAACTGCAATAAAATCGATTTGTTGGCGAGAAGTGTCTGCCAGGCGTGCCAGCAAGCTTTTTCCGCAATAGCACTCACGGTCGCTGCATCCTCTGCAGGCTCCTGCTTGCCAGCAAAATAGTTCACAGCCTCAGCAAACTGGACAGTTGTGCCAGTAGGCAAGGTCACAGCCAGTTCTTGTGCCTCTGTAAAGGTCACAGCAACCCCAGCTGCAGCTGCACATGCAGCGATTGCGGCGGCTTGCCAGCCTTGGCCCTGCAAGTTCATGCTTTCAGAAATATTTGTGGCGCCTTGAAGCTACTTCGATGTTTTTCGATGAGCAGTGCGTATATGGTGCAGAGTTGAATTGCCAACAGCTGGACAGGCAGGCTGAGATGGAGATGATGCCTCGTCTTGTTGAGCCCCCCAGCCAGCCAGACTCTTGAGACAATTCACTGATACAAGACCAGCCGATCATGAAGTAAACAGCATTGAGCACTGCAGCAATTTTACCTTAGTGGCATTCGGCAGCGCGGGCCCAGTCAACTTCTGTGCGCTGCGGTGGAAGCTGGATCATGCCTGAGTAATTTGAGGGATATGATTGATCAGGTGGTGTCAGCCATAACGCTGCCATTGGTGGCGCATAGCATTGCTGGATCGACACAACAAAATCTTGTTGTATTCTCATGGGCCCTATGCGCGCTTGATTTGCTCCGCCATCTGCTACAGCCACTATGGAAGCAGGACACAACGGGACATTTCTTGAATTCCGCAGTTTTGGCCTGCGTGAGCATTGGCTTGTCCAGCGGCAGTGAGTCTCAGAAGCAGCTTATATCTTATGTATAGGGCTGATGTTTCATTTTCTGCACACTTGCTGCGCCGTCATCCGCAGATTTGTGGCAAACAGTGCCTGCGTGTGCGAGTGCAGCTGCCGTTCACAGTCTCGTCTTGTACGCCCTGAAGGGCCAGCGCCTGGCCGGAGCAGTTACATGGCGAGAGGGCACAATGCTCGCTCAAGCAGCCTCCCTGCTCATGTATGTGCTTTGCAACACAAGGGCGCTTTATGGGGCACCCCCCCTCAGCGACCCTCCCCATGAATGCCCCCTTGACGACGCAAGTATGCGCGCAGGCGCCCCCAGCGCCTTAACGGCCATCCTCGCTGCTGTGGGAGTGATGTCTGCCTTGGGCAGTTGGGTTGTTGCGAAATACGGCTTCTTGCACTCCGGTGTGAGGGTGCCAGTCAGGGGGGCGATTCGGGCAGAAACCACCCACCCCTCGCAGCTGCAGCGCGGGGCCTCCAGTGCTCTCGCAGCAGCTGCCCTGGTATTGGCATTGGGTGTGTGCTTTGTGCTTATTGAGCGTGCCACTGGCTGCAATGGTGCCCTGTGGCTGGTAAAGTTCGCGCTGACTCCGCTGCACTGCTGCGTCATGGCATGGTGGGCGGCGGTGCTGCTCTGTGTTGTGCCGTTTGTACACGTGGCGAAGAAACGCAGTGCTGCCAGCAGTGTGCGTGCTGTTGTCCGGAAGGGCGCCGTGCCGAAGATTGTTGTTCGAAAGGCGTTTCACGCAGTCGCGATTTTGCTGTTTCTGCCTGCTATTCTGCTTGACTTGCACTTCACTGCAATTGCATGCGCGGGCGCACTGCTGGTGTTGTTGTGTGTGGATTTCTTGAGAGCCGTCCGTGCCCCGTTAGTGGGCGGGGCGCTGCACAGGTACATGGTGCAATTCACAGACGAGCGAGATACAGGCGCTCTGATCCTCACACACGTGTACCTGCTGGTCGGTTGTGCGACGCCAATGTGGGCCGCAGTTGCTCTCGAAGCCAGTGGCATGCACCTGGGTTCAGTATCTCAGGCGCTTCTCGCGGCCGGGGGCTTGGTTTCAGTGGGGGTAGGAGACTCTGCCGCTGCCGTTGTGGGCACACTGTATGGAAGCACCCGGTGGCCCGGTAGCCGCAAGACCGTGCAGGGCACAGCAGCTGCTGCCGCATCCATGTTTCTGTGCACAGCCCTGCTCCAGGCCGCACTGTCTTGGGGTGGCGCCGGCGGCGGCGGCGGCCTCTTCTTGTCTGGCGCTGGACTGCCTCAGCTGGCTGCTCTGGCCGCATTTATCGCCGCAGTGGAGACATTCTGCGACACCAGCGACAATCTACTGCTCCCCCTGCAGTGGGTATTCGCGGTCTGGTTTCTTGCTGTGGGCAGTTGATATGCCGCAGGGGGGCACGCCCCCCAAACGCCCCCCCCGGGATTCCACCGCTGGGCGGCGCAACACCTGCTAGCGAAGCAGCAGCAAGCTAAAGCGTATCCTTTGAGAATCTGCAGCTCACGATGTCGCCGCTGCCTCTGGCAGTCTCCCCGTGGGGTGCAGCTTCAGGGGGCAGCGCTGCAGCCGAGCCAAGGTACTGGTACAGGGCGCCGGCCAGCCAGCGCCACGACGCCAGCCCCCCACAGCTGCTGTCATTGCAGAAGCAAACTGGTGTACTGGTGCGCACCGCTTCAACTGCTCAGGACACAGTGCACCAAGCCTGCCACCTGCCCCAATTCAACTGCTCAGGACACAGCGCACCAAGCCCGCCACCTGCCTCAAGTTGAACTTCAGGCGTGTAAGAGCAATGAGGTTCCTCTGCTGGGCAGGCAAATTGCAATCATATTCAATTTATGTTTGTGATTATCACGCAGCACGCATGGAGAGCACTATAGCCCTGACACCCCATGCAGCATTCCCTGCCTGCTTCAAGTTGGCACAACCTTACTGTGCACAAGCTGCACCCCCGCAGCCTGCAGCGCCTGCAATTCGCGCTGCACGCCCTCCTCAGAAATTCCACGCGTTGCATCTTCAACTAGGAACACCTGGAAGCCAGCCTCGGCTGCGTCCTTGGCTGTGAACGCGACACAGAAATCTGCAGCCAGTCCTCCCACAAACACAGAGGTAACCCCAGCATCCCTGAGGACTTGTTCCAGCTCAGTGTGTTCGTACTTGTGGCCCAAGGCGTCGCCAAAGCCGCTGTACGAGTCGATTTCGCGCTGTTGTCCCTTCTGTACCACGACATCGTTCTCCTCATCACGGTCCAGGTCTGGGTGAAACTCAGCACCGACCGACCCCTGCACGCAGTGGTCTGGCCACATCACCTGATTGCCCACGACAGGGAGCTTCACTGTGCTGAACAACTCTGCACCGGGGTTGTTGCTGGCGAATGATGCGTGGTCTGACGGGTGCCAGTCTTGCGTGAGGACGATGAGGTCCCAACCGCCCAGGGCCCTAAGCATGTTTAGGGGGGCTATGACGCTGTTCCCATCTGGCACTGCAAGTGCACCTCCTTCACAAAAGTCTTTCTGCACGTCCACGATCACCAGCGCACGCTTGCCCTGGGGGGCTGGGCTGTCCTGGCTGGAGGCAGCCTGCGAGGCAGGTGTCGCGGTGCTAGCACTGCTCATAGTGGCTGCAACTGTCTCTCGTTGGGAACGCTGTACAATGGCTGCTTCGCGAGACTTGGTTACCGCGCGCAAACACTCGGGGGTGAGGTCACAAACAACCCCAAAAGTTGAGTTGAGCTGCGCACAAACAATTCTGCATCAGACTCTGCACCCGCTGTTTTGGCCACGACGCTCACCTCTTCGAAAAACTCCCACTCGGATCCGACTACTGACCCGTTCAGTGAAACAATAAAAGGTTCACTAATGTCCTCTGTTTGCAGACTGCGTGAGAGAATTGAACTCGAAAGGTCTTAGTGTTTCGCACGAAACGCTGGCTTACCCAAAGCGAGCTGCAAGACTCTCCTTTCTAGAAGGCCACTCACGAGCTAGGCATTCACTGCAAAATACAAGTTCTGAATGTCGCACCTTTGTCTACGGAAGCTCACTGCTCAGAAATGTCACCTGCCACCTGGTGCATGGGGGGGTTGCAGGCGACCACCCGGTGCCTGCACTCACTGAATGTCCACCCGCGTCTCTGGTAGAACTGCTTGCAAGTTCTCGGCCAAACGCAGACAGTGTGTTGTAGCAACGCTTCCGGCGACGCCATGTACCTCATAGCCAGGTGCAAAAGCCGCTTGGTGGGCGCTGGCTGAGGCATTCAAACCTGGCAGCAGTTCGGCAACAACGGCCTCCGCTCCCTGCTCTGGCGTGGATGACATGTCTGACACAAGAAGTTTTCGCTACGAGTGCTTTCTCGCCTGTTGTGTGTCTAGTTCTTGAACGACACCTCGCTACCTTCGTGCTGCTGCAGCTGGATCAGCGACAAGCAAGCGCTGCCGCAGCCCAGCAGGCAAGGGTGCTTTAGGCGCTGTGAAAGCGAGCAGTGCGCGTTGCCAGCAACTGAAAATAATCTGCAGTGCTGTATTACAACAGAATGAGATTTGGTGCACTGCTAGCCCCGTCAGGGTTGGTCCACCCCCTGCGAAAGCTGAAAATTTGAGGCCCCCTGGCCACGAAATGCAGGGTTTTATCTAACCAAACGCAATTTCCGCAGCGTATTTCTCAATTTCTGCTCAATTTCCGCACCGGTCGGCGCAAGATGGCCTATTAAATCTAACATGGGGTGGACCGACCCTGCCCGTGAGAGACGGCCAGCGCTGCGTGACCCCCCCCAACACAGACCTGTACACAAACCTTCACAGGCGGCATCCCACAACAAGCTACTCAATGAGCCATACACACACGTCTTCGCACAACTATTGACCCCCACTCACCGCCGCCTGCCTCGTGCCCCCAGCTTCAGTGCTGCAATATCTACACTTCCGCTGAGCGCCATTAGCCGAGCCAGCCCCCCTACCCCCGAACGCCCAGGGGCTGGCCCAGGGCGTGCAGCCGGGGAGGCATCGGGCTCGGATGGCACACTGTTGGCTTGCTGTGCCCCTTGGCTTGGCGGGGCAGCTGCAGCTGCGCCGCCCCCTGACGCCCACCCCCCCCCTGCCGGGAGGGAGGGGGGGGACGAGGGGGTGCCCGCCGAGGGGGTCCCCAGAGAAGGGGGACTAGCGGCTGCATCAGCAGCCTCGTCTCCTGGTGGAGATGGCGGGAGGGCTGGCACCGAGGCATCTACTCTGGAGGCGGGAGGGGCGTCGGTAGCCCCCCCCGTTATGGATGAAGCGGCCAGCCCTGGGAAGAAGAACACATGCTGTTCAGCCGTGGCGCCTGTTGGTGCATCCAGCCACGCCAAACCGTCCCGCAACAGGGCATGCAGCGCATCAGTTGCCCGTGAAACGCTCCACTGCATGCTGTGTGACAACTCCACAGCAGTAAGGTGGGCTGCAGAAGACAGCCCAAAACTAGGACCCTCTGGTGAGGCAGGTGCACCCTGCTCAGCAGCGACTTGCGACAGTCGCTGTGCTGCAGCGTCCAGAGTGGCTGCTGTGTCCCCACTGAGCTCTTGTGCCAAAGTCACAATGTACTCCTTTCCGTTCACCTGAGCGGACGAAACGCCGCGGCCAAGCGGCTCCAGTGCCTTCAGGGCTGCCCGCACATCATGTACAGATATAGCACTTGCATGGGGGCCCCGCAGAGCGGCCAGGCGCTGCAGGCATAGCTGCATTGGCAGCAGTACACCTTGCGTTGCTCGGGCAGCCATGGCCACATCCACGACCTGCACGCCAAGCGCAAAGTAAAAATCACCCATTCCCAGCAACTTGCCCAGTGCAGCTTTATTGGAAGCTAGGGGGTCTACTCCCGCGGCTTGACACGCCACAGTGAAGTAGCGGCGAAACTCTGGGTCTGCATTGATTTGGCAGCGGTATTTGGCCGCGAATTTGCCTAAGGATTCACGCAGCACCGTGGCCTGCTGCTCCAAGTGAGCAAGATCTGCCTCGGCCATTTGCGCACCCAAAGCATGCGAAGCTTTGTTCTTTTCATGCTTATTCAGCAGCGCTGCTGCACCAGTGTGCCGACCTCTTCCATGCATGACTGAAGCAAAGAAACAAGCTGGCTGACCACGCCAAGCTGGGCTGAAGAATAATCCAAGAGTGATGGCTCTGTTTCAAGCAGGAATTCCACGACACAAGCACACAGGTAATAAGATTCGGGGTGACTTGCGATTTGTATGCACGCAGATTGACGTCATTTTGTGGGCCTGAAGGCGAACGGGGGGTATCGCAGGTCAGCAGAGACCCCCCTTGTGGGTAGGGTCTTAGCGTAGTAAGGACCCCGTATCGCGTGCTTGTCTGGTGTAGGCGCCTCAATGTCTCAACCCATGGGCCTCTGCTGCACTGTGCAGCAGGGGGCTCTTGACCCAATCTGCTGCACAGCAGTGGTGGGCCAGGGCTTGCACAAATCTCACCTGACACCCGTCTATGGCAGGCGGGCGAGGAAGGCGCCCGTGTCCATCCGCGTACCAGACGACTGCGACCAGAGTGAGGCGCCCTGCTCCCTGCTACCGCCGCCACAGCAGCGCCCCCCCCCTGCTGTTGACCGCGCACAGACTATCACAACACATTGCAGAGGGCATCTCGCCCCTCCCCCATCAAGGTGGCGCTTCAAGATGGGAAGTGGCTTGCCCGCGGATGGCGGGGCACATCGCCCCTGCCGGCAGAGATGGAGCTGGCGTGCCGGCACCCATCCCCGGGACTGAACACGCGGTCCGTGCCGTATGTTTGTATGCATGCAAGCCCTCCACTGCCCGCCGTCTTGTCCAGCTCTGCCAAGCTGCCTCGCGCGCCCAGCTGCGACAGAGCTCCCACCTCCCCGCACTTGGGAGACACCCGGCGTGGTCAGCCTGTCACTTGCCCCCCTCAGTGCTGCGGCGACAGCCGCCTGCACATTGCGAATCCTGCAGGGTGGAAGTGGAGGGGCAAGCCAGGGCTTGCATCAACGGTGCACT
>Ga0307982_1000488_pt1 | contig 31369 bp, 11 predicted proteins | sample OrgLakmetagen989_FD_201847 | JGI IMG/M metagenome (GOLD analysis project Ga0307982, IMG submission 201847) | Saline water microbial communities from Organic Lake, Antarctica - #989 | ecosystem: Environmental > Aquatic > Non-marine Saline and Alkaline > Saline | place: Antarctica: Organic Lake...
GCAGAATGTCGCCGATGAATGGGTGTGCCACTGGAACCCGGCGCAGCGGCATTGAAATCGGGGGCAACCCGGCGTACACAGCGGAGCTAGCTGGCACACCCGATGACTGCACTGAGCATATAACCGCGTGCAAGCTCCCTGTCCAAGCTGCCATACCAGCGTGGCCACTCGCCTGTGCTGAAGTGAGTGTGGGGGAGCTGGGTACAGCCATGACCCACTGCCGGAACTCGGGGGCGCTGGCGTCGAAGTTGTTCACTGCGGGGCTGATTGACGCGGCATCGCGTGGATCAGCGGCACAGGTGACACGCACACGCTCCCCCGCAGCTGGCCGCTTGGGCAGGAAGATACTGAAGCCGATCCCAGCAGGCGTGGATATGTCTGAGACGAGGAGCGGGGACACAGCGCTGGGTGCAATGGGCTGGCTAGGGGTGGACAGCTTGTCAAAGACAGCAGGGCGCGCGCCCAAGCGGGAGTCCGTTGCAGTGATTGCGCCGGAGGACTGCACCGAGGCAGACGTGTGCGCCGAGAATGCAGATGCAGAAGATGCTCCCATCACAGCCGGCATGGCGTATGGGCCCACCTTGCCCGTGTGAGCACTGAACGCTGTCAACTGGGTGTTGGGTGATATGCTCAGCAGGTCACATTTAGAGGTGAATGCAGTGAAGGGGGGCGAGGGGGGTGACAGCGCCGACAGCCCTAGGCCATTCCCTGCTGCAAAGTACACCCAGGAGAGTACCCCCTCCTGCAAATCACGCAGCTGCAAATTGCGGGGGATTTCATCGGCGCCATTTACCTCCACTGTGGGCCAAAGCTGGCCCGGCAGTACAGCGCCTGTTGCAGCGGTGTATGCTGCTGCGTCGCCGGCCACACCCACCAGGGTGAAGTTGGCGGCGTCGCTGGGGGCAAGCGGGGGGCTGCTCACACCGTGCGTGGCGTGCAGGACGTGCACAGTGAGGTATTCCGTGGCTGCTGCGTGCGCTTGTGCAATGGTACTCCACTGTGCAGCTAGGTGATCTCGTGCAGCCGACTGGTTCTGCGGGGGTGGCCCTGCCGCGCCCACCTGCCCCGGAACAGCTGCAGGTGCCGACGCTGCCAGCTGCTCATCGACACCTGCAGGATGCGCTCCAATCCACGCCCAGGCTGGATCAGCACGCAGCTGTCCCCATGTTGTAACCGGTCGCTGCACTGTGGGCAGCTCCCCCCTGTACTCCCCCCGGGCTGTCAGCTGGCAGGTGTCGATTTGGGACAGCGCCGCAGGGGCAAGCGGGGCAAGTGGTGCACAGAGCGGCACTGCAGGAAATTCCAGCTGGGCTGCAGGAGCCACAGCCACATGCTTTGCCGGGGACGTGGATAGAAGCACGCCCCACAGACTGGAGGCCAGGCACCGCATTGCACCGAAGCCCCACAGATGGAAAGCTGAAGAAGAACAGGACGCAGAACAGATTGTGTCCAGTGCAGGCCTATCGGGGGAATGCACAGCTCCCTGTGCAGAAGTGCACAACCAGACACCCCCCTGAATCGTGGGCAGGGGGGGGCACGCTGGCGGCGAAGGCGATGGACTGGGAGTCATAGCGGGGGACACACTGGGACTGACAGAGGCTGTGCAGGAGGACGTGGCTGTGACACTTGGCGTTGCACTCGAAGTTGCACTTGCAGTTGGCGTCCCCGTTGCGGGTGCAGTCTGCACTGGGGGTGTTGCACCGGAAACAGGGGTGGGCAGCGCTGAGGCAGCGCACTGCGTCACCTCGCTGGGCAGTGTGCTAGGGCGTGCGGCTGGTACAGGCACAGCCAAGGGATCGCTGAAGAAAGCGTGTCCACTTGTTCCACGGTGGGGCAGCAGCGGTGGCCGCCCACACATCGTCACCAAATTCACAGCCGCGCATGTGATCACTACCCACCTGCCGCTTTCAGACGCAGAGGCTGCCACACAGTCCCCAGTGCCTGTGCCAGCTGGCTGGCTGCTGCCCCAATTTAAGTCTGTTGGTTCAAGTGGACCGCCCAAACCAATCAAGCTGTCTGACCAGCGAAACAAATTCAAGCTGCCCACCCGAAACAGACCCGCATTGATAAAGCCTGCTGCTTGAAAATCGAGCAAGGCCTCAGCAGCTGAGAACACCCGGTGGCCTCGAAGGGGCACTGGAATGTGTTCTGGCGAGGAGCACTCACCCCTCAAGGTAGCCGTATTGTTCTCAAAGTGCACACACCATCCCATGAGGAGGGTGTCGCCTGGGTCCCTGCATGTGCGCACAGTTGGGGCTGCTGCCTCGCAGTATCCTCGTGCGCTTGTTGTGGCTGTGACAGCTTGAAAGGCAAACTGATTGCTAGGGTGCCCAACCACGGCAGGGTCTAGGGCATTCGAAGCTGGGTGGGTCAGTCCGCTTGAGCCCTGCCAGAGATTTGGCGACAGTACTGAACTGCCATCCATCTGATAGTAGCTATCGCGGCCTGCCCATCTGGCCGCCGGCACCCCGGCGGAGCTGCTGCCGAACCACCCTGGCGTCAGAGCCGTGGCCGTGCCGGCAGCAATGCCACCAGTGTCCTTCAGAAGCCAGGACTCTGCCCAGCTGGAACGGCTCCACATATCAGCTCCTGCCTGCAAGCACGCCACACGCGATGCAGTGGCGCTGGCAGCCGAGCTTGTGGCAGAGTAGCAGCTGCCTAGCCAGGCATCAGTGCCTGACGGACACGTACCCATGAAGGATGCCTTGATCGGGGCTGTGCACAGGGCAAGAGGAACTGCATCTGGGTAGTCGCCTGCTGACACATTATGCCCGATCAAAATGAAGTAATGCTCATTGTGGCGAATGCTACCCTGTCTGCTGCCGACTTCAACAATGGGCGAGCCTGCAAAGTTGAAGATAGGACGAGAGTATATACTGGTCACGCCCACCCACTGGGCCGAGCTGTTGGTGTGTCCCAGCAGCTCAGACACGCCAGCCAGCCACTCGGTTTGCTGGTGATTCATTAAGGATGCAAGGCTTGCCCTGCCTGGCAGCCCAGAGCACAAGGCACGAGCTGACCACCACCCGCCACTCGCAGGTGGCATGGCAATCACCGAGTGACACACCCCTGCAATCACAACACCCGAAGCCCCACATGGCGTGTAAACACTGTTTGGCGCAGGATCTGAGATGACCTGCTCACACACCCACGCCAGAGGCTTGGCTGCAGGTGAAGCAACAACTTGCAGCACCGCCGGCAAGGCCCTGTGCATCAGCGCAATACTGGATGAGGCGCTAGGCGGCGTGCTGCAAACTAGTCCGTCTGCCAGTGTCGACCAAGCGGACCCGCTGCATAGATCTCGGCTCATAAAAAGCGGGTGATTCCATGTACCTGTCACAGTGTTGGCAATCGCGCCAGTCCACAGCCCTTCAGAAATCGCCGGCGCCTCGGGCTGAAACAACCGCCATACGTGCTTGGCCAAAGCTGCATGCAGCTCAGTGGCGGGGGCAGCCAAGTTTGTTCCACCCATGGCGGAACAAGTGTTAGCAGCCACGCTGTGCTCCTTTGTCACAGCTGGGAAGTCTGCCAGCGTCCATGACAGGTCCCCGATGCCCCTTGCACTGAAGAACCAGCACCGGTCCCACATTGGCAGCCACCCACGGGTGCACATGCGGAAAGTTCGCTGGTGGGCAGGGCGCTGGCAGATTGCACTTGAGGGTTCAAGGCTGTGCTGTTTCTGCGCTCTGCGAGCACCCTTCAGTGTTCGGGCTTCAGTTTTTTTCAGGAAGAAAGAAGGACCATCGCTGCCTGCAGGAGGCCTAAACTGCAGCAAAGCAGCGTTCCCGGTGTAATTCGCTTCGGGAATGCGGCCATGCAGCCACACGTCCGCCGGCGGCTCGAAGTTATTTCCGTCCATCCAGCCCCATTGCCCCCCTGGTGCAGCCATGCCCACCACTGCCTCGTCTGTCCCCGGTCCCAGCATGGTATGCGCCAGCCACTGCAGGTCTACAGCGCTCTGCGGCGACGCGAGCACTGCTGCGTCCAGCGCACACGCAGCAACTGCAAGGGGCAGGCTGACGCTGGCTACATCGCGTCGCTGCCAGCAATAGTCGCTCCGGAATACCCAGCCAAAGGGACAAGCTCGCTCCACACTCCGCTCACAAATGACGCCGCGCTTTGAGCAGCAGGGGGCATTAGTCACCTCCGGAAATGTGCCATTCAGTCCCACAAAGCACCCAGCGTGAGCAGCTGGCAACAGTGCTTCAACACCCCCCTGTACAGCCAAGTGAGCCCGGTGAGCAGCAACCCCGTGCACAGTTCTCATGGGGCCTCTCCAGTCACCAGTCATGCCCAGCCACCAGTCCCGCAGCTGAGGCCCTGAACCACCTGCAATGCGTGCAGTGTATTCAGCAGCAGCTGGAGTGGCGGGATACATCGGGTAAGCGTCCAATTCCGCACACGTCTCCACGGCGCCCTGAAAGCTGGAGCGGGCCAGCTGAGGGAAGTAGGCATTTCCGCCCAAAGTCAAGAGCGGCTGCTCGCACAGGGCCCAAGCCGCCGCTTGGCTGTGACAGGCGGCAGGCACCAGGCGCAGCGTGCTACCGGTCTGCAGCTCAAACTGCAAGCAGTCGGCCACTCCAGTGTTTTCACTCACATCAAGCTCAGTGTCTGCAGCTGATTCCGAGTTGCTTCCCTGGTGTTTGAGCACCCGCCCGCTGAGGGTGCGGTACAGCCCTTCCTCGTCCCAATCTCCCACCCCTAGCCAGGCACGGGGGCGGAGCGTCCCGTCAAAGGCACCAGCGCCCTGCGACAGCTGCATGAGGGAGGCTACCCCAGCCAGCTCCTGTGCGGATGCAGGCTGCGCCAAGCGCCCTCCCGCCTCATCGCATGCGATGAAGGCTTCAGCATACGCTGCCGGACTTGACAGGGGCTCCAAGCGGTAGCACATTGATAGGGAAATATTTCTGTGCCATCCCTCAGAACATGCCTCCACGCTGCGTAGCGTCGGCTGGGAAGCCGCTCGCGCAGGACTCAAGACAGCTTCTGTCGGCGACGCTGGAACTATCGGAAGTGGCAGCGCAACTAGCAGGCCGTGCCCGACAGAGGCAGAGGGAATCAAAACAGGCATTTCACACATGACGGCCAAAGGCTGCCCTGTGCAAGGCACAGTGTCAATTGCCAAGGTTGCAGAAACAATTTTCAGACAGTCCTGCACAATCCCTGCCGCAGTTTGTGGGTCTGCCTGCCACAAAGCTGCATTTGCAATTTCCTGCGCTGTCATTTCACCGCCGTCAGCCCCAGCCCACACTGGCTGAAACAAAGTTGCTCGCTGCAGTCCCAGCCACATATCTTTCACCGGGGCTGCAGCCAGTGCATCACGAGCTACCCCACCCACAACATACAATACCTCCCACGGAGAGTTCGGCACAAACACGTGGGAGCGGGAATGAGCTGCCCTGCAGCTGCCCATAGCAGCACCCAGAGACCATACAGAGCCTGTTAGCACCTTGATGCAGCGCTCTGATGCGGTCGCACCTGGGCCGTTCACGGTGCGTGAATAAATCCAGCCGGATTGGCAGCGAGGCACAATGGGTGATTCGCACAGTTGGCGAAACTGAACGCCCGCGCCAAAGTCATGATATCCGGCACCTTCACTATTGCTTTCAATCCCAATAATAGTCTCCGTACCATATCCCGGCTGTGACCAGGCAAAGTACGTTACACGAGCAGGCTCACCATCCTCTGTCAGCCATACGTCCAACGAGTCAGGAGTGCTCATATCCCACCGCTGCAATCCCACAAAGAAAGGGACATTTTCGTCAAACATGAACTGTGCTGCTGCGAGGTAGTACCCATATCCAGTGGGCAAGGCCAGCCTGCTGCCTCCGTTCAGTAAGGCACACTCTTGACGTGCAGCGTCGAAACGAGCAGCAGGCCGCGTCATTGCTTTGGCATGGATGCAAAACTGCCCAAACGAAGTGCCACGGAAATCCACTGATGCATCTGCACAGCGATTCACAAACCGCTCTGGCACAGGGACATACTCGCACAACGTGTGTCCTTGCATGCTGGTTGTTTCAATGCTCAAGCCGTGCTCGTTGCCAGTGCGCCTCGCGTACGTCACATTGTCAGTCACCAACCGAGCTGGCTCTCCAGCTACCATCCTGTTAGAAGGAAATGAAGGCAGAAAAGGATTGAAGCTGGGAGCATATGGTGCCCCATTGCTGTAGTGCCAAACATGCTGGTCATTGAACGTTTCCATTCCAAACCACCTGTTCGTGCCCCAGCCAGGCTCCTGAAGCCACTGCAGCAAAACGGAGTGGGTCAGGAAACTAGTAGCCGCACCAATTGATGCAGTGCTGCGGGTAGACAGTGCACGACACTCGCCATCTGCATTGTGATAAAGCAGGCTCTGTGTGTTGGTGTGGGAGACAAAGCATTTGCCATCCAGATACAGATGGCCCCCATCGCACATGCGGCTGGGCTGAAGCTGGCAAATATACGGAAGCCGTGTTGACTTGAGTGCTGTGCTTTGGCCGAAGGCTGCGTCAGTCAAGTTGAAGGCTGCAGCATTCGCTGCAGCAAAGGGGGCTGTGCAGACACAAATGGAGCTGGCAGGGCAACGGATGCCAGTAGCTGCACAACTTGCATTGCTTGCGTGCCATTGTTCAGAAGAAGGGTCTATCCCAAGCCACATGGCTGCGGCTGCAGGCATGGTCGCCTGTATGATTGCAGCTGCGAATTCAGCCTCCAGCTCCCACCGTATCTCAAGCAGAGATGTGCCCCCACTTGCGACACACGCTGCATCAGCATCCTCGAAAGTGGCTACTCTGTCGTCCTCTGCTGCGTTCCAGGTTGATGGGCGCATGCAGCTGCCAAAGTAGTGCAGCCAGCCTTCGGGGCATAATTTGTGCTGCTTCAACTCGCCTGCTGCAGGGCGTTCACACACTGCATGGGCAAACTGTGATTGGCCCGGGGCTGCATTGATCACATCTTCTGATAACTCCGTTGGCAGTGAGCTATTAGTCCGCACTGACACGTGCCATTGGCCTCCCAGGGAGCTCGCGTCTGCTATTGACAAGGGGTTGGGGTCACTCAGATCCACAAAGTCCACCCACTCTCCTCCAGTGCCACGGTCCATCAGCGCAATGTTGGACCAAATAGCATCGGCTGAACTGCTTGTTGTGAAGTGCTGTGTGAAGATAGAGTTCTCATATGTGCCATCTGCTGGGGCTAGCCTGCTTAAAGACCCCCCCTGCCGTGCACAGGATGCCACAGCCCCCAACAGTTTCGTGTGTCGCTTCACCATGCGCAGACAGGACTCACGTGCAGCGCTATAAATCCACCCCAGTGGACACTTGCGCAGGCCATTGCTGCTGTAGCGCTCTGGCAGCGAGGCACACACGGCTACCTTGGCGGCGAAGCAATCAGCAGGCACCGCAAGCTGAGCGAAGCCGCTGGTGTTCAGCGCAGCGCACACTGGGCCGGTGAAAAGGAAACCCCCATCAGACACTGCTACGCTGGCTGAAAGATGGCTGCTGTAGCCCCCCTCCGTGAGCCAAACCGCATAGCCACTATCATCAGCTTCAAGAGAATGCCGGCCGAGCCAAATCCCAACAGACTCATCCCACCCGTCGCTGTTCGTTGCATTACGAATGGCGCTTGCCTCGTGCCCATCCCGTGCATCCGCAATCACCATGTCTCGGGCTGCACAGGCTTGCTGCGCTTCCAACCACGTCATTGTTGAATTCAGCACGAGTAAGTCGGGCACACGCCTTGCAACAATACTTTCATTCGCAGGGTGTGCACAAAGTGCACCGTACAGGCGGTATGGACCTGTAATCACACAGTCATAAACACATGATGCACGGCAGAGCAGAAAGCCTAAGGCACGCACGGATGTCCCAGAGTGCGTCGAGCTGAGTTCTCCAGCGGGCAAATGGCTCCACATCGCCCCCCCCGAAGTCCACCCAGGACGACGCCGAAACATTTTGAGTGACCAAAGATCCATCCGCCCAAACTTGGCGGGCTGACCCATTCTCTGCAAGGTGGGCGAGCATTGTGTCTGGGGTTCATATTGGCGGGCACCCCGCTTGCAATCGGTGTCGAGCTCAGGCTGCCTGCAGTCACATCAGCGTGGGCCACACGTACCTAGACGATACAGCTCGTAGCTGACCCACAACTCCTGATGCGGGTCGGGATCTAGGGCTGTCGCCAGCGCAGAGAATTCAGCTTCTGTATGCAGGGATACCAGATGCACATTTGCACCAAGAGACCTGCAAAGACCCGCAGCTTGCCAGCGTGTCCAAGCAGCTGTCGAAAATGCTTTAAGACACTGTTGTTCTACTTGAAACCAAGAATTACTTGTGTCGCAAGCGGCTTCTATCACCTGCATGGGGCACGAGAAGTTTGAAGCAAAGCTTGAAGCCAGTCTGCTCCGCTGCTCGAAAGACTGATATTTGAGCGACCAGAAATTAATACGCACCACAAAAAACGCGGAAAATATGAACCAGTATGATTTGTAAGCTGACATGCTGGCTTGCTCAGTGGTCCAAACTTGAGCTCAATGACAACGCTGGCTGGTGCACTGCAGCACTTGCACGCAACAGGGCAATGACACAAACGTGACCCCGCTTGTTCGAGAAGTAAGGAACTCTGCAAAACAACCAGATTCACTAACTGAGTTTGGCTGTGCCAGGTCAAACGGCTGCACGAAAAATAGCAAGGTAGACAAGCTGGTCGCTGCGACGAGCTCAGTCCGTCTTTCAGAATGACGTGCTATTTGAAGCTTGTGTACAAAACACAATGTACGCGTGCCAGACACACATTTGTGCATATGCAGATGACTGCCAGACCTAGCTTCGGGAAATGCCTGTGAGACGACGCAGTCTGTTACGGGCCCCTCGTGCTCAGTCGGGGGGATACTGCCTGCCTCCTCTAGTTACTAGCTTCCAGCCCTGCTTGGCCACTGCTCAGTGGGCGCGTATCACTGCACGCGTCCTGTTTTCGACTGTGCCTGTACATTTATTTCAGGACATATGGAGCACCTCAGGCCGCTGGTTGGTGCTGCGGAGGCCCGCTCCCCCGGGCGGTGGACATCATCCCCCATTCTCTGCACCGAAAACATTGGCAAGCGCAAGCTGGACTACTTGGGAAACAGAACAGCAATTGGTTCTTAAAACAGAAAAGATAAGAGAAGAATGGCAGCAACAAAGTGCAGAGCTTCGCCTTGACTGCCTTACTTGCGCTGTGCCCGAGCGATTGGTTTGCGAGCAGCCTTGCGACTTGAACGTCCACTGGCGAGGGCTGTGCGACCACTGGCGAGGATCGACATGTACTGCATGTGAGTTTATAACAAGTGGGTACTTCTCGGCGCCTCAGCTCTGCCGTTGACTGTTGAACCTGACTACAGAGGCAATCTTGGTGGGCACTTTCCATTCATCCTGCACGGTGAACGGTGGAGAGATGTACATGCCAGCTGCCAATGCCAGTAGGGAACACGTCGTGATGACCAGCTTTTTAGCCCAGCAAGCACTGCAGTTCTGGACTCATCAGTGAAAACAATCACGACAGTCAACACCGCCAGTACAAGCATGTACAGTTGCTGGAAGAAGAAGTATTCGACTTTGAAATCGTTGGTGAGAAAGTGCCCCAGTTGCTGGTTCTCCACCAAGCCTGGCATTTCATTCAGTTTGCACGCAGTCGTGTCTCGTTGTCAGAAACTGCACAACCTGCGCAAAGCCAGGTGGCGCTTTTCGCTTGGTGGCGGGACGTAAACTCCTGGTGGTTGTTGGTAAGTGCAAAGTTACTGCGCAAAACAGCATTCGGGCGTGCTGCAAGTGACCTGCGGCTTGTTAGTGGGACGCGCAATAGCAGGTTGTGGCTCAATGTAAGAAAGCCGTTGTGGGGGGATTCTGGGTGAGACTGGTCAGCTTGAAGTAAGCGCCGTATCGGAGTTAGACGCAGTGTGCTAGCAAGTAGGCAGCTTGCACTAGCTCCTTTGTCAATGCCTACTGCTTCCCTTTGTGGCGTGAGCCTGCTTTGTATTCTTTGGCTTAATGGCAAAAGGGTGACCAGAGCCCTTACAATATATCTTCGTATCCACACCATCGTGAGCAGCGGATAGCCAAGGACATTCACCACCAACGTGATCACAGCCAGCACGCCTGGTATGAAATGATCCCCGGCAAAGCAAATGTAAAACGAGTTGCTTGCCAGCAAATTCCGTTGAAGCACGCCTCCATCCACGTCAACGCTTGTGAGTTTACAGTGCATGAGCTCCAGCACAGTGTTGCACACCAGGGGATAGAACAGGGTCAGCAGAGTAAAACAACCCCTCGAGATAGCGTTTGTTACTGGTGGCATTGTTGCAAACCATCTCATTGAAACTGCAACATTCAAACTGGCCACCCACGATAGGAACACAACAATACACAGCATCAGTAAAACCACTATCATGACAGCATTTTCAAATTGGAAGGGGGCTCCTTCTGCACAAGCTGGGTGCACAAGGCCTGATGTGTCTAAGTGCAGAACGACCATTTGCCTGTACATTGCTGCGGAGCACACCGGGTAGGTCACGGAATGCCGTCCTGCCTACCTGCACAATCACTTGAAGGGTGCTCACTGTCCATAAGACGAATTGGCCAGCACATCGCACACCTCCTCTGAATGAGCCACCCTAAGGTAGATGTGGTCATAGCAACACTATCGCTCAATACAGAATGCAGCTGCTGCGGAGAAGTGTCCGACTTTGCAACTTGGGCAAAGCTCTGCACTGTAAAGGATGCGCCATCACTCGCAAACCAGTGAGGTGCATATATGGAGCTGCGTTGGGCTCCGATCCAAAATGATCTAGTCGTAGAGGATTCAAATGCGGGCCTGGCAACCCCAGCAGCGCTGTACTCCACTTCGAGCCGCGAATTTTGAATAAACACTGTTGCACGTGAATGCAATCTGCTACATTTTAGCAGAGCATCTGATAAAGTGTTTGACGACTCACTCAGAACACGGGGGGGTTCATGTATGCAGGACGGTGAAACTCCTGCAGTGAGCATTGTAGATGCGCTCGAAGCGTCACAAGTGTTGAAATGTTCCTGTAGGATGCTGCGATCGGCGGCAGTTTAGAGTAACACAATGTAATTATGGCAATTGATGCATGATGCAGGGGCTGCACTTGCAAATGCCCCCCCCCGGTGCAAACACACCAAGGTGGGCAGGCCGTTTTCAGAAACATCACTGTACATGATCAAAAGCAGCAACAAAAACAGTAAGCGTCTGCACAGCTGAGGCATTGACTCCGATCCCGCAGGCTGCTACAACAGTGCAGCTGGATGTTCTGGCGCAGCCCACAATGTTTAAAGCATGTTTGACACTTTCGACTGACACTCCAGTTGATTTGAATGACTGGTCAGCTGACACTGTAGTAAAATTGATACCAACATGACCTGTTGCTGGCCCTTGCTTTGGCCTGTGGGGATCCGGTGGACTTGAATGTGCATACCGATTTGGCCGAGTCCATCGGCCTATCTCTGGATTCAGTCTATGGTCTACCACTTGCCTTGCAGCAATGAACTGTGTTGGATCTGCAGGCAGAACTTCTAAACTCGCGGCGCCTGCCGCTGCATCCCACGTTTTTTGCTGCTGAAGCTGCAGTGGCAGGAACAAATCAGCCGGAAGCGCCTTCAAAAGGGTCGAATGCGGCTGTTGTCCTGCTTCATTGATCAACTCAACCATGAAGGACTTGTCAGACTTGGTGGTTGAACACACAGCCTGCTGTTCGACGCTGAGTTCGTCAAAGCTGATTCCCCCAAACAGCTTCTTCGACTGAGGAACTCCACACACATTACTGACAGGTGCAGCAAATGCCCTTGTTGACGTGTCATGTGCTGTTCTTGCCTGAATCTTCAGTGTTTGCCAGCACGGCCCTTCGCTGCATGCCCGCTTCACCATTGTGGCCACAGTGGAGGCGTGACCCACAGTGGAGGCATGACCCCTTTGTTGAGGCACGAGCACCATGTTTATCCCTGCTTCTTCATTGCTGGGTTGACTATTTATTGCCAAGAGCAAGTGGCCGTCAAGCACTCCTCTGTTCATGTGTTGAGCACTTGAGCGGGAGGCAGCTGTCCCAGATGATGCACACGCAAGGGCATAAGCAAATGTTGAGTCACCCAGCCGAATTTTCCAAATGACCGCATGTGCAAACATGCTAGCATGCGACTTCAGGTGCATGTATCTGCTGCTAACTGCGAGTAGTGGAGAGTGACAGGCCACTCGCACAGCCTCGTCGGACAAGATCATAGTCTGCTGCTGAGGCGTTTCAAGGTCTTGCTGGTGAACACTCTTGTTTGCTCTGATCGCATGTCCTCTTCCAGTGAATGAACCGTCTATAAGGCTCGAAAGGTAGTCGTGAAGTGCATGCTGAGCTGAGGTCTTCAATTTGAACTTTCCCAAGTAAAGAGTTCGTTTCGAAAAACACAATCGCACTTCGTAAAAGTTGCGCCGTTGCAGAATACCGTGTGAATGGGACGAGCTGTGGACAAATGCCTCGATCCATGCATCAATGTCTCCCGCGCTGTCAGGTATTTTGCTGAGGTCTACAAACCCGGCAACGTGAAATTTATCCAACTCCTTGCCATCAGCACGTTTGGCTGAAATTGCAGCCGCTGCACCCTGAAGAGACACACCAGATGACTGTGTAGTAAGCAAGGCCACTGAACTAGCACTAGCTAAGCTCCGGCTGCTTCCATCGCCATCTAAAAGAACCTCGCTCATTGAGCTTGGAAACGCTGTTGAAACGCAGTCAAGAAAGAGCAATTGGCGCGCAGAATCAGAGCGCCAATGTAGCACAAGGCATTCAAACAACACTGCATTTATAGTACCAGAGCGTATCCTGCTTACTGTTTTGGGCATGCTGGGCTACTCAACAACCCACCAGGGTGTGCCAAGAGCAGTCCTGAGCTTGCTTGCGGGGGGGGCTAAGGCAAGGGAGGGGTGTGTTTAGTCTACAGGAAGTTGATTGCGCCGATGCAACCTAAACAATTATGCCGATACCTTGCAATGTATGACTCTACAACTGGGCTATCAGTTGGCCACCATCTTCAAGCCATTCACCTTCCACTTCGCACGTGTGATAGCCAGCCCCTGAGCTGCGAAAACCCGGGAGCACGAGCTTGCAGACCACAGAGTATGTAAACTGCCTCTACCTGGTAGTTTCAAAAGGTGCTAGCGCTATAGCCTGTTCACAGCTTGAAAGCAGGCCGAAAGCTCGCTCACAAGAGAGCTTGGCGCCCGCAACGGCCTTGCGAATGCCCAGAGTGCTAGCGCTATAGCCTGTTCACAGCTTGAAAGCAGGCCGAAAGCTCGCTCACAAGAGAGCTTGGCGCCTGCAACGGCCTTGCGAATGCCCAGAGTCACAGCCAACAGCGTGCAGCGATTCCTCCAAGTTCAAGAATAACTGGCAACAAAGCAGCCATCACAGCTAACATCTCCCACACTTCGCCCCTGGGGTGGCCCAGGATGTGGTGCGTGCTGAAGCACAGTGCAGCCACCCAGGCGCCCAGGATGACGAGCTGAACATACTGATGGTTCGCCAGCAGCACAAAGGCCGGCGCGAAGCAGCCCCCCCACAGAAGGGGCCAGAATGCAGTCAGGGCAGCAATGCTATACCACGCAGATAGACACAGCGTGCTATACACTACGGCAACCTGCACGTCCCGGCCCAGCAGCGCGCTTGCCATGCATACAGCCACAAGAGCCGCCCCAAGCACGCCAAGCACCCTCCCCGAAGCGGCCTGTTTCAACGATGGACGCAAGTGGTTGATTGCACGCAGATGCAACACCATGCCTGCAATAGATGCTGCAGGAAGAGCAGCAGTGCTTCCCATGTGCACAGCCAAGCGCAGTGCATCCAGCAGCGCACTGCTGCCGCCTGGCGCCTGCTCAGGGAGCTCCATTAAGAAGCTCCTCAGCGCTGTAACATGATGCACAATATGAGTAGACAACACTGTTCCGAACAACTGTCTGAGAGTGCCCTCAACAGCAGCAAGCCACTGCTGCTGCATTTGTCGAAGGCCATTTTGCCGCCTGAGCTCATGCGGGGCCCAGTCATCCGAGTGAGCGCCATGTTGCAGCTCATTGCGCCATAATGCCCTAATTGCATCAATATGGGTGTCGTCGTCTTTGCTGCCTAAAGGCGAGGATGCAGCTGAGATGCTCTGGGCGATGCCGTAGGCTGCTTGCCGACACCAGGTAACGGACACGTGGTCCACAAATGCCCCACGCACGGGCTTCAGCGCAGGGATGATGACGTTGATGTCATTCTGTTGCGAATTCGCATGCGCCCCCACAGGATCTGCGTCGTGCCCTCTCCACAGCTCACCGAACCACAACAAGCGGTCCCGCGCTCCCGCCAACAGGCGCAGGTGGGGGACTCCTTGAAGGGCATTCATGCCGCACCAAGCATGCGCATACGCCAACAGCATAGCTGGCGACAATGGCACCGGTGGAATGTGCAGCGGGGCTGCCAGCGAGGTCACTGACGCAATGCTGTCCGAGATACTCGCCAAGTTGTGGCTGGCAGCAGAGTCTGAAAAGAAAGCGCCACTTGCGGCACCAAGAAAGGCAATAGCCCCCATGCTGTGTGCTACAATGTGCACACGCCCATCGAACCCCTGCACGTTTGTCGTGTCCTGGCTGTATAAGCGACGTATTGTCAAGATGGCCTCGGCCACTCGCGACGACTGCGCAAGAAGGAGGCCACCGCTCACGCCAACTGGCATGTTGCTCGTATCCAGCACAAAAGTTTCGAAAGCCCTGTACTGCTTTACTTGCGCACACGCTTGCAGTGTGGCTTCGGGCCCCGCAGCTTGTGCATGCTGGTGACATTTCTCAGCTAGGTAAGCTGCAAACCAGCCCTGGGTGGCAACGGAGCGTGCTTGTCCAAAATGCCCCATGTGACCCAACACAAACAAGACTGGGGGACCTATTAACTTCTGTGGCTGTTTGAGCCTGCCTGAGTATTTTTGATCTCGAAAGCGAAGCAACTGCCAGGAGCTGTTTGAGTGCGGATCCACTGCAAACTCATACGGCATTGACACCAGCCCAGCTTGGTTTGTCGACGCAGCGTCGCGAATGACACTGTATGTGGGCCACATCCACGACATTTGACACTCGTGGTCGCCAGGCCACGGAGCGGTTGCAAGAAAACATACAACAATCGTTGCAGGGACTAGCCACGCGAAGATGAGAGACTTTGAAGTCATGGTGGTGCAGAGGAGAATGATTTAGGAACCTTCGGCAAAAACCGGTTTGGCTTTTTCGCCGCAAGCACCTGTCTTGTTCTTGTTGTAATTATGCAACCACGTCCACTGCCCTCAGCAGTGTTGTCCAAAGCACATCGCGGCAATTTCTTTACCGTGATGATGAGCCCCCAACTCCTGTCATCGCCTACAGTTCACCTCAACTGCACAGGTCAGACGATATCCGGTCCTACCAAATAGTGAATTGTCATAGTTGTCCGTCAAAGAAGCTTACTGATGACGCTGGCAGCAAGAGCGGCGAGTCTTCAGTATATTGTCCTTCCAGGTAGCGGGAGCTGCTTAGTCAGAGACATTACCTCAAAGATTTTCCACCATACCGGCAGAATGGCAGAGCCTGTACACACGATTGATACACAACATGGGGACACTGTGGTGCGTGCAGCTGCTTCACTTTTGCTCAGTGATAGCAGGAGTTTCATGCCGCAAGTGTCTTTTGCAGCACGACGCTCAATTTGATTACTACGGGAAAAGATTGGCAACCTGTTCATCTGATAGATCCATTAAAGTGTACGATGTTTCTGGGTCAGAGTATAAGTACTTGGCTGAGCTGAAGGGGTACGTTAGCAGTGCAAGTGCCCGTCTGCTGGCGTTTCGCCAACTGGCAATGCCACCGGTCCCAGCAGCGGCAGCAGCGACTACCATGCAAGGCAGCCACGTACAAGCTTGCTTGATCCTTGGAATAAGATATTTTGTTTTTGCAGACACGAAGGAGCCATTTGGGAGGTTTGTTGGGCACACCCAAAATTCGGCTCGTTGCTTGCCTCGTGCAGCTACGACCGCAGTGTCTTGATCCACAAAGAGGTCGCTGCAAATACATGGAGCGTGGTGCACAAACACACTGCGCACGCATCATCAGTGAACTCAATCGCTTGGTGCCCACAGGAGCTTGGGTTGTCCCTGGCATGCGCATCGTCTGACGGCTCAATCAGCGTCATCACCCACAAAGGTACGCATTTTGCACTGCACAGCTTGCACCGGAATGCCATGCTGGCCATACGCCCGTAAAATGCTTGGTGTTCAAGCCTGTCGCCAAGTCACCGTGCTTCACTGTGCAGACAACGACACATGGGAGAGCTGCAGCGTGAAGGACAGTGCCGTGGGGGTGAACGCGGTATCATGGGCCCCCTACCACCACGTGGGGTGCCAGGCTGGCTCTCAAGTCACTGCGCGCTTGGCCAGCGCTGGAGCAGACCACATGGTCCGTGTATACCGGCGCATTGGTGACTCCGGGGAGTGGGCCCTGGACGACAACGGACTGCTGAAGGGGCACAACGACTGGGTGCGGGACGTGGCGTGGGCGCCGTCCTCTGGGCTGCCCGTGAACATGATGGCAACCGCAGGGGAGGACAAAAAGGTGTTCATTTGGCGCCAGGCAGCGGCGGGGGGGGAGTGGACTAAGCAGGCCCTGCCCACCTTCGGCGCCCCAGTGTGGCGTGTGTCGTGGAGTGTCACCGGCAACTTGTTGGCTGTGTCCTGTGGGGACAACTCTGCTACTCTGTGGAAGGAAAGCCTCACTGGTGCCTGGGAGCAGGTGTCTGACATCACCCCCGATGCCGCAAACCCCGCGTCAGCTGCGTCTGGGGGGGTATCTCAGGGCTAAGCAATTCCACAAGGAAGCATACTGCAGCTTAATCCATTCACATGTGCTTTTTATTTTACCTGGATTGACACTGCCGACGCAGTGTCGCTAGCTGCTGCTCGTGTGCTGACTTTCCTTGTAGAATTGCTCCCCTGGCTGGCTGGCAGCACTCTCTTCAACATGGAGCGCCTTATTCGGGAAAACATGCCGCTTATTGTGGTTCTTTGTGTGTTTTTATTGGTTTGTGGTGCATTCCTTGTTTGGAAAGGTGGGGCAGCATCATCCAAGCGCACAAGCAATTTCGGCCCTGATAAAACCATAGACCGTATGGAGTGGCGCTATCTGACCTTGATTGACGCCGAACAAACCTCACACAATACAAGACGATTGGTCTTTGGGCTAGGGCCTGATGAGAGTCTCAGCCAAATGCACATTGGACGCCATATTACAGTTGGAGCGGATATTGGCGGTGAGATGGTCAAGCGTCCTTACACGCCTATCTCAATGCCCGAGACAACTGGGCGTATTGAATTGCTCATCAAAGGCTATAAACACGGCGCTATGTCAAGCCATCTAATGCAATTGCCAGTTGGCGATAAGATCGGGTTTCGTGGCCCAATCGGTGCATTCAAATATGAGGTTAACACGTACAGACACGTGCTGATGTTGGCTGCTGGCACAGGGCTTACTCCGATGCTGCAGATCCTGAGATGTGCATGTGCGGATCCAGATGATAAAACTATGTTCACTTTGTTTTTCCAGAATCGCGAGGAGCGTGACATTCTTTTGCGTGAGCAGCTGATGGAGTTAGCTACCACGCACGCCAGCCAAATTCGCGTGGTGTTGTATCTGTCCCGGGCTCCGAGTGAGAAATGGTGGAACGAGCCACTTGGCCAGCGTGAAGGCTATATTTTGCAAGAACATATGGACCACGAGCTTTTCGATGAACTGAAAGCTGCGCCGGCTGCTGGCGTTGAGGGCAGAAAGCGAGAGCCGGGACAGAAAATTCTTGTGTGTGGGCCATCTGGCTTTTGCGACAGAATGGCTGAGATGGCCACAGCAGAGTGCGGTGTAAAGCACCCCAAGGCCATCAAGGTGTTTTGAATTCATTTGAAGAAACACTTTTTCATGGTATCAGTATGGGTTGAAGCCCCGAGCATCACGGCCAGCAGCATAGGCACCGGCAGCCGCCGGCGCAGCAGCACTCCCATACGGATCATACGCGCCTCCCGCACCCGCGGCCACTGCACCATAGTCACCATACGGGTTGCTTGTGGCCGCATACGCCGCGTATGGATCTGCGGAGGCGCCACCAGCCGCCGCCCCCCCGCTGTAGTCGTATGCGCCTGTGCTGGCGCTGGCAGCGTATGCCGCGTACGGGTCAGCACCGTACGCTGCTGCTACCTGTGCAGGCTGTGCCTGACCGTACATTTGCGCGGCGGGCTGCTGCATGTAGCCCTGTTGTGGGGGGGCCTGCTGCTGTTGGTAGTAGGGGGCTGCGGCAGCTGCCATGCCTCCCGGCTGTGTGTATGCGGCGTAGGGGTTGCTGGCACCGTAGCTCTGAGCACCGTATGCCTGTTGAGGGGGGGTTCCATATGCACCCGCACCCCCCCCTCCGTACGGCATGCCATATTGCCCAGCCGGGGGTCCCTGCCCGTACGCGGGGCTTTGCTGGTGGTACCCCCCCCCACTACCACCCCCCCCGCCGCCATGTCTGGAGGGAGGAGCATCTCGCTTCCCAGCGGCTGCCTTGATTTCGATAGTGCGTCCCATCATGTCCACCCGGTGCGCGGCCACAGCCCTGGAGAAAGCACTTGGGTCCGTGAAGGTGACGAAGCCGAAGCCACGGCTCTGCCCAGACTCCCTGTTCTTCATGACGATGGCTTCTGCAATGGGCCCAAACACCTCCAGAGTGGCATGCAGGTCCCTGTCTCCCGCTTCCAGTGGAAGGGCCCCTACAAACACCTTGTTGGATGTGCTGTTGGGCCCCCCCCCGCCCCCGCCGCTGCCGCCTCTTGCAAAAGGCTCCCGCCGGTCTCCATAGCTTGCACTGCGAATACAAAGAGCGTGAGGAAATTCGGACTGGGGTTTGTGCCTCGATCAGAAGACAGGACACTAGTAGTACACGCAGGCACACACGCAAGGCCCCTGTTGAAACACGCAGCGCTTGAAACACGCAGCCCTGTGGCAGGCAGCTGGCAGCAGCAGTAATATTACCGGTCGTGGCCGCTTGTTGAAGTTGCACTTCAACTTGGTTGCCTGCCTGCGAGCAACGGCTTGGCCACAAAAATGCAAATGGCCGGAGCCAAGCCCAACTCAAGACACAAAGACAGCAGATTGAATAGCTTGCTCTATGCTTTGACTCGTGCGAGCGGTGTATTTTGAACACTAGGCTTGTGCAGGGGGGGCAGTCCGTGCAGGCTGCAGGAGATTTGGCAACATGCCCTCGTGCTCACACTGAGGGTATATGCCAACAACACTTGTTTGATTGTGAGGGAGTTATGCCGTACGTGGTAGTGGGAGCACCCGTGTCTAGCAGAGCCTAAAGGAACACACAGGAAACAAGGCGAAACAAAGAGGAGTTGCAGGACGTACCTTTGGTGGGGAGCGGCCCCAGGGGCGGGCTGGGTGGCGCCGTGCTTCTTTTCAGCGTCGCTGCCACGGGCAAACGTGGACTTGCAGTCGATTGTGCGACCGCCAATGACCACGCCGCCGCTGTTGTGGGCAGCAAGGACAGCATCGGCGCCTGCTTTTGTTTGAAAGATGACGAAACCAAAACCGCGTGGTCTACCGTTACGCCTAATCACAATTGTTTCTTGAACTGGGCCAAAGTTACTGAATACCCCCATGAGCTCTTCCTCAGTTGTGGGGCCCGGCAGGCCACCCAGAAAAATTTTGCGCGCCTGGATGGACTCATCCCCGTCAGCAGGTGCTGGTGGGCGAGACCCACTTTGCTGCATGGAAGGCTGATAGCTACCGCTATGTGCGTTATGATTTCCAGACACAGCTGCCATGGACGGTGCTGCAGAGTATGATGGGGGCTGGTAGCCAGTGCTTTGGCTCACTGCTGGAGCTGGCGTCGACGACGGAGGTTGGTATCCTGACACAGCAGTCGCTGGTGCACTATATACCGGTGCCGGGGCTGGTGCCGAATAACTGTTTGTTGCAGGTGTTTCTGTTTGAGGAGCGACTGGCTCGTCCTCCGAGCTTGCGGATTTTGACACTTCATTCGCATGCTCTTCCTGCTGCACGGAGGGTTTCTCATCCACAGTAACATCTGCACACGCCAAGAGCATGTGATTAATGAGTCGTTTCTGCTATACTTGCTTGGAACATACCTGGATTGTCAGCTTGAGTTTCAGGAGCAGATGGCATGTCGGGAATAGCTCCACCAGATTCCTCCACAGCGGCGGACACATCTTCAGTAACGGGCTCGGTTGATGTCGCACCACTTGCTACAGCATCAGCAGGTTCAGCACCCTGCTCTGTGTTGTGTTCCACAGAAGCTTGATTATATTCAAGCTGAGTGTCGGCCATTGTAGATCAAGTCGTGTTGTGTGAGAGGATGGAGAGTGAGACAATCAAACGGCACTTGGACCTTTTTCTACTGCCTGTGATGACTCATGTTTATTAACAATGGCAAGGACTAGGCACATTTTCTTGCAGCGAGTCGTGTTTGGTACTGTTGGACTTCGACCCCCCATCGCACATATTGCGGAATTTGCACTTGCTCATGTGATATGGCAACCTCTGATCCTGCATCAGATCTATGCAGCCAAACCACGCAAGCGCATCATATTGGAAGCGAAATTGCTTTGTTTTGCACAGTCATTGTGCCGACCTATTGCCATAACGGTGTGCTTTTTGCCTGAAGGTTGCGCATGAGGGTGCCTGTCGTTTGTTGGCAAGGATGGCAAATCAAGTTAACCACTGGCTGCAGAAGCAGCTGAGTGTTATACAGCAGCCAATCACAAGTTTTGAGGAAGCATTTGCTTCTGGTCGATTGTTTTTGGAGGTTTTGCGCAGTGTGCAGCTGCTGTCTGACGATGAGGATGTTTCTCTGCCTGAGCCTGTGAAGTATTTACCATCCTCATCGGCAGCCAGAATGGTCACTTTCCGGGTGGTAGCCAATGCATTAGCCGTTGCAAACATTTCAATTGATGGACGAACAATCAAAGATATTGTCACTGAACAGCGGGGGGCCGCTATGGCTGTGCTGCTGCAAATCAAAAATTCAGTCGAGGGTGCTTCAGCGAAACGCTCTCGTCTTGAAGCAAAGCGAGCAGCTCGTGCGACTGCAGGCAGCACCGTACGCGATGCAACTGCAATGGGAACACGTGAACGTGTTCGTGCTGCCCAATCATCGTTGAACACAGTGCAACGTGCTCTCATGGCTGGCGTCCCACGCAAGCATGTCATGCTTCTCGCCCGCCTGCAGAAGTTTGAGGACCGACGGGTTGCAGCAGAGGCCAGCGCTGACGCTGTCGCCTCCAGGGCAGTGCTTGTGCAACAAGACAGCGCTGGCGTGCTGCGGGAGGCCATGCAGGCCACGCGCCGTGTGAAACGAGAGTGGCTAACACAGCACTTGGCTCAGGGGGAGCGCGCCTGGGCGGAAAACCAGCGTCGGTTTCTTGAGCGGGAGCAGGAACAGCTCAGTTTCGAGCTGGGCATGGCCAAACGGCAGCAGGTCCTCGCGCACAACGCCACAGTGGCGGCAACCACTGAGGCCCGCACAGGCATCGAGGGCTTCCACGCCACCCTGCACAAACTGGGCATTTCTGACGGGGGGGAGGCGGAGGAGCCGGCCATTGCAGCTGAGCCGCTTGCTGGAGGGGGTGGAGGGGGGGGGGCTGGAGCCAGCGGCACTGCTGCCCTTGGCACCACTGTGGATGCAGGTCGCATGCGACGTCTGCGCACCGCCGCTGCAACTGCGGCAGCTGGGCCCATCAACATGGCCACCCCAGTGGAGGTGTATGGGGCAGCTACCATGGCTGCAGCCAATCCTGTGGCGATTCCAAGCAGGGACGCAGTGCTGGCTGCCCTAGACCCCCCCTCACTTGCAGATACAGCCCCCCTTGCGCACGAGACAGGCCTGATAAATGCCTCTCGTAGGGCCGATAGCACATATGATTTCACCACTGGAGAGGGAACTATGGGCCCACGTGGGGGCCTTTCCAGTACATGGGCCCACCGCGAAGAACTGCCGCATGAGTACCTTGCTCGGATGGAGCACAAAGTCGCTGACGAGTGGTCGCACCGCGACGTGGACGAATTTCGGGCCAACCTCAAGGAGCGTACAACTCAAAACGCCAAGGCTAGGAGGGAACGTGCGACCCGAGGTCGTATGCAGGCCGCAGCCCAACGGGAGGCCCAGTCCAAGTTGAGCCTAGACGCACACATTGAGTCACTGGTGGCCGACTTCGCTGAGCAAGGTGGCTCAGTGAGCCAAGCTGCACGCAAACAGTGGCAGGCACGCACTATGAAGGCCCGAAGATTGGCGCAGGCTGCGGCGTGGGCAGCTGACCAAGATGCCAAGCGCGCTGAGGTCACTGTTACCGCCCTTGAGCTGTCCGCCGCCGCAGCTGCTGAGGCCAGGGCCACACGCAAGACGCAAATGCAGTCTGTGTACGAGGGGCGACGGCAGGCAACGGCAGCGCGTGCCTCCATGGAGGCGGCTTTTGCGGCTGAGGTTGCACATGACGCTGTCTCCATGCTGATGCATGTTCTGGATGCTGTTCTGCCTTGGATGGAAGAGACTGAAATGACTCGCACTGGTATGGCGAGGCGGGGTGTTCCGCCCAAAGTGTTCCGGCAGATGAAGCGGGAGTTTGTGAGCGGCACCATCGCCGCCCGCGCCCAATCCATTGCACGGGAGACCGCCCTGGCAAGCGCCTTGGCAGATAATTCTCAAGGCAGCGATGACGACAGTGTAAGCAGCCCAAGATCGCCTGTACCCAAGGGGCCCAGCGTGCAGACAGGGCGCCCCGTTGTGCGATACTCGCGAGACCCGTTGGTGAAGGGGGGGGGTCGACGCACCGCTTGGGGGGTGGTGCTGGATGGCCATATTGTGGGGCGCACATCGCTTGCCGCTGCAGCCACTGGTAAGCTGCAGCGTGTAGCGTACTTGGACGCCACCGGCGATGCACACGGACCACAGCGCCCACTGCTGCTGCGGAGTATGGCACCCCCCCATCCTTCATTTATGGGGGGGGGGCATGACCCCCTGACGCATCTACTGCTGCAAAGCGCAGCTGTGGCACCACAGCCTAGCGTGCCTGGATCCGCCTCTGCACTGCTGCAGGCCCTTCTGCACGCCTGTGGGTCGGCAGCCCCCCCCAACACCCCCTGGGCTGAGAGCGCCCTGGGTGGCTGGCACGTCTCTGCTGGGACCCACTTACCCACATGGGTTGCAACTAATTGGAAGCAGCACACTGAAGGAACAATGGGGCTGCCTCGCATGCTCGCGTCACTTGTGGCGTCTCGTCCAAGCACTGGGGCGAGGGGTGAAGGGGGGGGCTCCATGTCAGGCGGCGCTGTGCATGCGCTTTTGTCGTCCGATAGCCACGCAGATGGGGTGACAGTGCTGCCAGGTGCCCCCCCTCTGCCGCTTGTGGGGCAACAGCACCCCCCTGCAGCGGGCAGGGCAGCCCCCTTGACTAAGCTTATGTCTGTGCTGGGCCTTGACAACATGCAGACAGAGGCCCTCAGTCGCGCAGTGGGGGGGGCCCTTGGCCTCCCCGTGCTGGCCCCCCACGACATCATGCAAGTTGCACTTGTTGTCAGCAAGGTGTTCGGCATTGCCCATGTGTTTGCGGCTGGTGTAGCAGCTGACATGGCGGCGGCGCGAGCAGCAGCACTGACCAAAGCGCAGGCCAAGCACACAGCTGCAGCTGGAGCTGCCGTGGCAGCGACAGCCAGCAGTGACAAAAAGTCCAAGGGGGCAGCCAAGGCCAGGGCTCACGGGGAACACGAGTCATGGGCCCAGAAGTGGGCCAACATCCCCGCACACAGCCTGCCCCCCTCCTTAGCCAGCGCTGTGTTGACCGCTGTGGCTCAGGTTGTTGCGGAAAGCTTGCCTCAACAGAGGGCTGTGCAGGCAAGCATAGCTGCCCTGGTGAAGACACTACCTGAGGAGCTGCAGAGCATTGCCCAGCACTGCGAGCGCTCTGCCCTTTCAGTCGCCATGGCAGCCATCGGCGCTGCACCCCCCCTACAGCACTCCAGTGCCCCCCCCTCGACAAGCGCTGCCAGCAGCGTATCGCAGGAGTCTCCCCCCATGCACTTCTGCGGAGTGCTTGGGAGTGCTGAGGCCAATGCAGCAGGGGAGGGTGGGCCCATCAGTTCAATGGAAGGTGGGCCCATCAGTGGGCGCGACGGCGGCTTGCTGTCCCCTTCTTCTCAGGGCACTCGGCGTGAGCTCAGCATGGCCAGTGCTGTCTCATCGGTGCAGCCCTGGGATGAGGGTTGGGGTGCAGGGCATGGGAGCAGCCTGCACAGCCTGCGTAGCAACGAGGGGAGGGCATTTAGCCCCACCGCGGCGCCTCACTGGGCATCAGGTCCCGGGGTGCAGTGGAATGAGTGGGCGGCTGATGATGCCCTGTATGCCTTGGGCACAGTAGCACAGCTGGTCGCAGTGCGACCTGCGCCTGTTGAGTCAGCTGATGCATCTGACAGCAAGGGCGTCACTGAGCAAGGGGGTGAAGGGGGGGGTAGCTTGAAGCACCCCTGTTCCATCCCCCATGCAGTTGCGCACGCGTCCTACTTGGTGCAGCGCCGGCGGGCAGCGGTGCGGTGGGCCCATGTGCCCCGAGACAGCGCTGCCTTTGAAGACCTTGTGGCGGCTGCAGCTGGCGCCTCCTCCGCCCCCGACACTCCAAAGCGAAGCAAGGGGAAAAAGGCACCAAAAGGGGGTGCAGGGGCTCTTGAAGATGAACTTGGGGCTGATGGTGTGCCAGGCTTGCCTCCTGCTGTGTCCACTATCATCTCCGCCGCCTGGACCGAGCTTGGGGCAGGGTCTGGGGGGGGCATTGCGCTGCCAGCTGTGATGCTGCTGCGGAATTCGGAAGTGTTCCTCGCTGCTTTCGGCGTTGTTCTGCGCCGATGCAAGGCTGCATGGGGTGACCTTGTGCCTGGTTGGCAATGCGGAGCTGTTCTTGTCAACATGCCACACAGCCACGCGGAACACGCCATGGCCCAGATTGTGCACAGCTCAGCGCTGGCAGGCTGCACGATGCTGCGTCTGCGCCCTGCCCTAGGCGAGGGGTCCACTCTGGATGATGGGGCCATGGGTGCCATGCCTGGCATATGTGCCAGGGTGGAAGGGACACGTATAGTCGCTGCATCCGGTGCTGTCATTCCGCCCACACTGGCTCAGGTTACAGCACCAGAAGGGGGGGCAGTAGATGCTGCAACTGTAGATGATCTTAGCGCGGATGATGTCGATGTCGCCGCTCGAGCCCCCTTCGACATGGCACGTCTAGGAGGGGGGTGTCCCATTGTGCCGTGGCTGCCCCCTGCAGCTGACCTTGGCGGCGACCCCCCCCTGACAGGGGATGGTGACGTGCCGTCCCTGTCCTCACATGCTCTACCTGCTTGGGTACGCTTTGGTGTGGCACCCCCCCTTGACTCACTTACCGGGGAGCCTGCGCCCCCCTTGGGGCTTCTTCCGGATGGCGTGTCATGGGCCGCAGGCGAGGCCGATATCGAGGGCCCCTACACCCCCTCTGATGCTATCACCGCAGAGTGGTGGATGAACTGCCTGTCTGGCTGTGTGGTGCGCAAGGCCAGCACGGAAGGGGGTGCAGGGGGGCCATGGGGACAGCACGGGGTGCCAGCTCTCTGCATAGAGCCCCGTGATTCACCGCCCACTGCTGACGATGGCAGCGACAAGCAGTATCCACAGCTGCCTAGTGCTGGCGGGGTTGCCGCAGCACTGCTGGCTCAAGACCCCCCCGCACTTCTTGGGGTGGTCAATGCCCAAGTGGCCAGTAGTGCCAGGGGGGGGGGGCAGCGCCATGAGCCAGGCCTGCATGTGGGCACTGCCGTCAGTGTCGGGGCGGCAGCCGTGGTGCCCCCCTCGCCCCCTTTAGATGACGCCACGGGGCTGGATTCACCAGGGGCGTCCCCCACCAGCACCCCACGGGAGGTCACCGAACGCACCTATTCCAGCGAGGGGGGGCAGGAGGGTGTTGCTGCACCACTCACAGTGGCGTCCCCCGTGGCGAGTCACGCAGCCGGCATGCCGCTGTGCATGCAGGTGCGACCACTGCACGTCCGTTTGCCTGCCTCGCTGCCTGTGAATGTGTGGCCCTGGGAAGTGGACACATCCGCCGTCTCGCTTGAAGACGACGTAGCCCCGGCACAGGCTGGCGCAAAGGGGAGCAAGGGGCCATCAAGTTCCCTCAAGTCCGGCAGGGGGGCGTCCGCCTCCACGAGCAGCCCCGCTGAAGCCCTGGCGCACATCTCGGCAGCATGCCTGCCCCTTGAGTCCACAGGGGCTCCCCACGGCCTGCCTCTATCCGAGCTGCGACTGGCCCAGCGGCTGTTGGCAACGCAGGGGGCGTTGACAGCCCGGGAGCAAATGCTGCGATCTCAGGCTGCAGATGAGGGCAGTGACTCACTGTCTGAAGCCATTTCCTCCGGGCGCCCCCCCTTGAACCTGCTGGCCGATGCAATGCTGGAGGGGGGTGCAGGGGGGTCAAAGTCGGGAAAGAAGAGCAAAGGCAGCAGCCCGGATATCGAGCCCTTGCTTCGTGGTGCCATAGACATTGGCGTTGAAGTGACTCCCACGGCGAGTGACACAGCTGATGTAGTGATGCCATCTCCTGCACAGCTAGTCCAATGGGCCCACCATGCTGAAATGTGGGCCCACGAGTGGCATGAGGCATGTACCGCCCACATGCATGCAATCAGGGAAGATCGCCAGCAGGACGGGGACTCAAGTGACTCCAAGGGGGACGCTGGTGACTCCAAGGACGCACACTCTGCCTCCAGTGTGTTGAGTGCCCCCGCCCGCTTCAGGGGCGCCATCACCGCGTGGCATGTGCTACCCCTACTGAACCTGCTGAAGGGCATCCATGGGGGCTACGGCAACATTTCCGCCATAGATCGCTGTGTATTGGCCCCTGGTGCCCCAGGTGGCGGCTTGGATGCAGTGGCTATGCTGGATGCAGTGCTGGGGACGCCGGTGGTTGGGGAAAGCGTGGGTGCCTTGCAGGGAGCCCACAGTGTGGATGTGCCGCTGGTGCTACTGTCTGCATCCAATCTCCTGGCGATCTTGGGCCCACTTGCTGCCGGCGCAGGTGCTCTTGTGACTGAATTAGACACCACTTCACCCAGGACGAAGGGGGGCAAGGGGGGCAAGGGGGGCTCGATGTCAAAGCCATCGAAGAAGGGCCTCTCTGAAGCTCCCGAGGATAGTGCTGGCGCCCACCGTGGGCTGGTGCTGCGGGGAGCCCCGGTGCTAAACATGTCCGCAGCCCCCGCTGACGTACTGACGGCTTGCTTGGGACTGGTGACAGCGTGGGAGCAGGGGTCGGTGCAAGGACACTTGGCGGCTATTGCAGCGGCTGCAAGTGTGGGCAGTTTAATGATTTCCCCCGCCGACACCGCTGCCGGTGCCTCCGTGAGCAGCAAGGGGGTCAAGGGGGGTGCAGCCACCTCACTGTCGGAGGCTCCTCCACCCTTCTGCGTGCGCCTGCTGTCGCGCTCGTGGGCATCCATAGCGGCGCAGAGCGGTAAGCAGGTGCAGGGGGGGGACACACCTGATTTCAAGAGCGATTCAAAGCAAGATGCGGCACCCGTGGTCGGCACACCTGCACACGAAGTGCCTGTTGTAGCAGCTGCCCTGCAGGGCCCCTCGCCCCTTGGGGCCCTGGCCGCGATGACGCAGGGAGCCGCCACTCGGCTGCTGGTATCCAGTGCTGTGGACGGCGTGAACATGGCACAGCACCTGCTGCACAGCGCCATGCAGCACATGTGCCCGGCTGGGGATCTGGGGGAGGGCATTGCCCCCTCGCGGGAAGTGCGCGCCCTGTGGGGGGCTGTGCTGCAGGGGAGGGCCCCCTTCACTGGAATTGGAGGGGCCCCTCGACTGGCTATGCAGTGGCTGTCTGTTGAGCAGGCTTACAGCAGGTTGAGTCACACACTGACCCACTGGTCTGTGGTTGAGGAGGGGGCTTATGCTGAACGCATCCGAGGAGCTGCTCGAACGTTTCTGCGTTTGCTCAGAGCGCCCCACGGCACCCTTTCCCGACACCCATTCTTCAAAAGCATAGCTGGGCCAAGGGGCGCTCTATTGCCCACTGCGGGAGGCGTTGGCGCAGCTGGGGACTTGCGCGCAAGCATCACCCGAGCACGCGCTGAGGGCACTGTGCTGCGGCGAATGAAGGGGGGGGTGCAGGGGGGCAGCGCAAGGGGGGGTGGCAGCGATGCGGTGTCAGTTGTGTCCAGCATGACAGGCTTCACCGCTCCCCAGTCCACGCTGAGAGGGGGCAGGGTGCTGGCCGAGATGGGGGGGGGCATCCCTGCCGCAGGGGCCCCCAACAGCATGACCGCCCAGCTGAAGGCAAAAGCGTATGCTGAACGCCCAAGTGCACGGAACTTGGCAGCTAGTGCAGGACCTGCCTTTAAGCCACCCAGCAAGCCTTGGAGGTCATCTGCTGCCTCAGGCGGACAGCACGCAGGCTCTGCAGCGGGTGGGGCAGACCTCCCATGGGTGTGCATCGGTGGAGCGGAGAATGGGCCCATGGATGCGGAAGTGGGACAGCTGGTGCCTCTAGCTATTGCTGAGGCTTCTAAGTGGGTGCAGGGAGGCTCAACATCAAGTCCAGCCTCCGAGGGTGCTGGCGGTTACGTTGGAGCCTGCACCGGTAGCAGTGCTGATGCTCTGCTTCTGGGCGGTGCACAGACTCACCAGGCAGCGCCAGCGGAGTTGCTGACTATCGGAACCCTGGGCACCGACGCAGCAGTCACGCTATATCACGGGAAGCACACCGTGGGCCCACCCGCCGCAGGGGAGCGCAGGACCAAGGCGTCAGGTCTAACAGACTGCGGGCCCCTACACGGCACCCCAGCGTACCCAGTGGACTGCTCCCCGGGACAGGCTGCACTGTACCAGGCAGGACGCCTCTTGAATGCCCTACGCGCTGAGCAGTGGGGGGACGCTGGGGCCATGGGGGGGGCTCGAGCAGCAGTGGAGGCGGCGGCAGCAGCAGCCTGGGACGAGGCCGCCGATAGTCGAGATGCAGCCACGCGCCTGACTGCGGCATTTGAAGAGGAGTGGTGGGCGCACCTCGCTGCGACACGCCGCGAGGTCATTGCATCTCTGCAGCTGCAGGCGGCATGCGTGTGGGTGTGTGATACCCTTCGGCTGGGGCTGGAGACAGCAGCTGCCCTGCATCCCCGACTGCAGGGGGAGGCAACCACGCCGGCACAAGTGCTGGATGCAGTCACCTGGGCAGGCAAAGACGCAGCTGACGCCGCTGCAGCGATATCTCCTCGTGACCCCCCCATGGAATTGGTGGTGGGGCCCCTTGTTGCATCCTCACACCACCTTTCGTCCCACAGTGAACGAGAGGCTGGCGTGGTGGACGATGCAGTGGGTATCCTGCGCGACATTGTTGACGATGAAGACATCGGCGCTGTTCCTGGAACTATCCTGGACGGTCTGGAGCAAATTCAACATGCACTGCAGGCTGCAACACCCATGGGAGCAGGGGGGGTATGCAGCTCCATAGAGGACCCAGCCATGCAGGAGTCCGATGGGCGCCACCTCACGCTGCCAGAAGCAGTGCACCGCGCTTATGCTCGCCTGGCTGAGGTCACAATGGCAGCAGCCCGTCGAGTGCTGCACTGGGCTGAAGACTGGAAACTCAATGCAGGTAGCAGCGTGCTGCTTGCATTCGAGGAGCAAGGTGCAGACAGCCATGTACCGGCAGTGCCCCCTTCGCATGGCGTATCTGTTGCGGGTATTCAGGCAGCTGCGCTGCTGGTGGTGGGGACTTGGACAGCCGGTCATGAGCAGCTGCGGGGGCACATCGAAGCCTGCTTTCAGGCGGAGCAGGCCCTGTGCTGGTCGCACTGCGACGCGCTGGCTGCCATGCGTGGGTGGGTGTCAGCGCGCACCACTGCCGCCAACGCCGCAGTGGATGCTGTGGTGTCCCGTCTGACTTCATATGTGGACAGCGGCTGGGAGTGGGCCCAGCGGCGGGAGGGTGACGTGGCACGACAGGCCGCCGCCGCCGCCGCTGCGAACATCGCCGGGCCTGCCATGGGATCCGACACCCCCGACGCCGCCTCCGCCGCGCTGGACGCGCTGAACCAGACCCGCCAGCTGCTGGGAAAGGGCATCCACGGGGAGGAGTTGCGACGAGTAGATCCCAGGCTGCAGGGAAGCTCCCTCACCTTGGCTGTGCAGGATGGGATTATGTGTCACTTTGGGGTGGGCACCAGTGCTGCCCCCATGCAGTGGCCCCTGCAGCCTGGAGTGCATCCTAGTGCTGTGGCAGATGGGGCTGTGGTGGCGGCTGGCCTGGGGGACGGGCCCTCCCTCAGTGCAGCAGAGGCACCCCAGGCCGAGAGCCAGTCACTGTGGGCGCGCATGAATGCAGCGGGCAGCCCAGACAGCACTCCCCAGGAAGAGAGCAAAGGCAGTCGAGGGGGGTCCCCAGGATCGAATGCCTCCCCTGCAAAGCCCTTGACTTCATCCCAGCGCGCACTGGCCAGCATTGCCAAGTGCAGTTGGGGCAACCGACAGGCGCTGTCTGCAGCTATGCGGCAGGCGCAGTCCCTGCTCGGAACAGGAACACCATCCGGAACACACCCATCAACATGGAGTGGGCCCACAGGCGGCCCGGATGGGTCAGGGGCAGGTTTTGATGACTCTGCCTCTGCCGCTATGCTGCTATCCCCCATGGCCCGAGGGGGGGGCACAGCAGGCTTACCCACCCCAGCTGCCGCTCGAGGGCCCCTGCACTCTATGGGACGCGCCAGCACTGCTGCGTCACTGCCATCAGCGGTGGGGGGGGGCGGTGCTAGCGCTGTGTTCGCGCTTCGGAACACTGGGGGGCACATGGAGGACGAACAGGAAGATGTGCACGATGGGCCTGCAGGTGCAGCTATCATGCCGCATGTGGGCCCATTGTGTGGCGCCACCCTATCTGGAGCTCTGTGCTCCCTTGACTCTGAGGGCGCGCGGGAGTTGCTGCTGGCAGCCCCAGACGCTGGAGCTCGTGTGTTGCTGGGTGAAGGAGGTGCAGGGGGGGGCGACTGCACCTGTCCGGATGGCGTTGACTCGGGGGCAGATTCCTTGGCGCTTGGCCCCATGGGTACACAAGTGCCCCTGCCCCCCAGCGCCGCCAGGCGGGAAGCTGCAGCCAAGGCCAAGCGTGCAGCTCGGCAGGTGGCCAAGCAGGGTGCAGCCAGGCGTCGGCTGGGTGGTGTTGCAGGTGCTGCCCTGTTACCATCCCTCTTGGCGGCTGCACAGGCGCTGGGTCTACTAACGCCGGAGGATGCCGCTGCTGCTGCT